>OLOB01000132.1_pt1 | contig 63441 bp, 63 predicted proteins | sample 1671911 | NCBI WGS metagenome assembly OLOB01 (sample SAMEA3136625, study PRJEB25190) | human gut metagenome | biome: human gut; feature: human-associated habitat; material: faeces | place: Austria | collected 2013
AGCTGCTTGGACAAATTTTTCTGCTGAAACGATTGCCATTATAAAGGCCTCCTATTTATTTTTCGGGTTGAACCCGTTTACAGTGTTAATTTTAGCACAAATCACTATAAAAAACTAGCCTTAATCAGACTTGGAAGCGTTTTTCCAAAACTGGCAAATTTCTTTGCCGAGATGCTAGCTTCCCCAAATTTACAAAAAAAGAACCGACCTCAGTCGATTCTTAGCATGCGGAAAGAGGGACTTGAACCCTCACAGCCTTAAGCGGCCACAGGATCCTTAGTCCTGCGCGTCTGCCAATTCCGCCATTTCCGCTCTTCTTACAACATGGACTATTATATCAAGGGAGATTTTTCTTGTCAATAATATTTTTCGTTTTTTCTTGAAAAAGGAATCTGGCCTCGTTGACAGAGAAGACCTACCTTGAAACTTGCCTCTAATTGTAAGAAAGAACAAGGAGGCTGGAACTTTTTCCAGCCTCCTTGTTCTTTCAACATCAGACACTCTGACAGTAATTTATTTAGCATTTTCAACCGCTGCTGTGACAAAGGCAGTATAGAGCTCTTCGGCACGGTTAGGGCGGCTTTGCAGTTCTGGGTGGTATTGGGCCGCCACGAAGAATTTCTTATCAGGCAATTCAACTACTTCCATCAGGCGATTATCTGGTGAGACACCTGAAAAGACAAAGCCAGCAGCCTCAAAGGCTTCCCGATATTTAGTGTTAAATTCATAACGGTGACGGTGACGGCGTTGAACAACCTCTTGGTTATTATAGGCTGCCGCTGCCTTAGAACCTGGCTTCAACTTACATGGGTAAAGTCCCAAACGCAGGGTACCCCCCATATCCTCAACATCTACCTGATCACGCATCAGGTCAATAACAGGATAAGAAGTATCAGGGTCCAACTCTGATGAATTAGCTCCCTGCATATTGAGGACATGACGGGCGAATTCAACACAGGTCAGTTGCATACCCAGACAGATGCCCAACATCGGAACATCATTTTCCCGAGCATAGCGGATGGTTTGAATTTTACCTTCAGTACCACGATGACCGAAGCCTCCAGGTACAATGATACCGTCAACATCTCCCAGCAAATCTGCTACATTTTCAGCCGTAACATCATTGGCATTAACCCATTTGAGGTCAATGGCTGAATCGTTGACATAGCCGGAGTGCTTGAGGGCTTCGACGACTGAAAGATAGGCGTCTGGCAGTTCAACATATTTGCCAACCAAGGCAATCCGAGTAGACTTCTTGAGGTTAAGAACTCTGTCAACCATGGCAGACCACTCTGTCATATCAGCCTTAGGCACATCCAATTTCAGGTGGTCACAGACAATTTGGTCCATCCCTTGAGCCTGCATATTAAGAGGTACTTGGTAGATATGGTCAACATCCAAAGATTCAATAACCGCTTCTGGAGCTACATCACAGAATTGAGCTAGTTTATTTTTGACTCCTTGGGTAGCTGGTTGTTCGGTCCGGATGACCAGCATATTAGGTTGAATTCCCAAACCACGCAATTCCTTGACGGAGTGTTGGGTTGGCTTGGTCTTCATTTCACCAGCCGCCTTGAGGTAAGGAAGAAGGGTGGTGTGGATATACATGACATTGTCAGAACCTACATCTGCCTTCATTTGTCGCAAGGCTTCCAAGAAAGGCAGGCTTTCAATGTCGCCAACGGTACCACCAACTTCGGTGATGATAACATCAGAATCCGTTGTCGTTGCCGCCCGCTTGATTTTTTCCTTGAGGGCATCGGTGATATGGGGAATAACCTGAACAGTTGCCCCTAGATATTCACCCTTACGCTCTTTTCGCAGGACCTCGCTGTAGATCTTACCAGTCGTAACATTAGAATATTTGTTGAGGTTAATATCAATAAAGCGTTCGTAGTGACCAAGGTCGAGGTCGGTTTCAGCCCCATCATCGGTGACATAAACTTCACCATGTTGGTAAGGACTCATGGTCCCTGGGTCAATATTGATATAGGGGTCAAACTTTTGAATGGTAACCTTGAGGCCACGATTCTTCAAGAGACGACCCAGACTAGCTGCGACAATTCCTTTACCAATAGAAGAAACCACACCACCTGTAACAAAAATGTACTTTGTCATACAAACTCCTTCAACTCTATCACTCAAACTAAGACTAAAAGCAAAAGTCCCAGCAAATAAAAAAACAAGACGGTTGGCAGTATTTTTCACTCAAGAGGACTAAACCTACCCTAGTCAAGCTTAAAATACTCGAATACTTGGATTACTAAGAGAATTGGGATTACACCTTCAAAACTCTCTCAGATTGCAAAAATAAAAATAGCCCCCTATTCAAGTAGGGAGCTTTCCGACCTCCAAAAGAGGTGCCCGATAATTAGTATAGATTATCTAATGTTGTTTGTCAATTGGAAAATCAGTCGTTTTCGGCTTCGTCATCATCTTCATCGTCAGATTCATTCAAATCAACATCATCTTCATCGTCACTGACTTCTTCGTCAGGAATGATTTCATTAATCTCAGAATCGTAAGACTCAACTTCTGATTTTTCATCATCAGGATTTTCATCATCGTATTCGACATCGGTCGGGGTGAAGTTGTCTTCATCTTCCGGATCGTCATCATTATAGTCAATGGCATCTTCATCACCATCCATGAAGGCGTTGACCCGTTTCCGCTTGCGTTTGGGTGCATTTTCACCATTTTCTTCCAAGGTAATGACTTCTTCATCAATCTCATCGATGGCGTACCAAGTCCGCAAGCCCCAACGATTTTCGCCTAAGGGAATAAAGCTACCGTCGGTATTCAAGTCAGAATAGAAAAATGGAAGGGCCTGACGGATATCTGCATCTGATTTTTCTAAGTAATTTTGAATCTCGTTAACCAAGTCGCTAAAGTACATTTCATGATCACGCCCACGTGATTCCAAAATAGCACGGGCCACTTCAATCATTGACAGTTCGCTTTTTTCTTGTCCAGCAAATACTTTTAATTCCAAGGCGGTTCTCCTTAATTTATCATTAGTTTCCATTTTACGCTATTTTTAGAATTAAGTCAAAAGGGATTAGTTAAATTTCTTAAAATAAAACTACTTCCTAAGGCTCTTAATATGGCAAAAAATAGCCCGCATATTCTTACAAATAAGGTTAGCCTGAGTTTGGTCAATCAAAAAACGTTTTTCTTCATAGGCAATCACATCCATACCAGCTGCTTTAGCTGCTGCAATCCCTGCCGATGAATCTTCAATTGCTATAGCCTCTTCAGGAGCAACATGTAATGCTTTTAGAACAGAAAGATAGATTTCTGGATGAGGTTTGCTACTTTCAAAATCTTCACCGCTGACAATCAAATCAAAGTAATTTCTGATGCCGCAGTTGTCTAGAATATCTAGGAGATAATTTAATGCTGTAGAAGAGGCGACGGCCAACAAAAGTCGCTGCTCCTTTGCATATTGCAGGAGGGGCACAATATCTTGTCGGAAAAGCGGAAGATAGTTATCTGGATGATACTTTTTAGCTTCTATTTTCTTGAGTCCTGCTGTGATTTCTGCGAAAGTTTTCTCAGTCTGTGTAAGATTCCTAACTTGCATCAATAAATCTTGACCAGATCGACCAACAAGGCTAGAAAAGTCTTTAACCCCTAGGGTAACAGATGGGCTTGCAATGGACCTAAGATAACCACTTTGCAGTTGAAAATCCAGATACTCCGTATCTACCAATAACCCCATCCAGATCAAAAACAATCAATTTCAAATCCATCATTTTCCCCTTTACCAACTGCCCCACTCAAAGCTTACAGTGATACTCTAACATGAAAAAAGAGTCGAGAATAGTAACAATCTCAAACTCTTTATCAATAATATATCGAATTAATGCGGCATTAACAATGGCAAAAAATTCTAATAAGAGTCTAGACTCTCTTTATTTAACCTTTGCTGAGCTGGTGATAGCTTCGATAGCCTTCTTCATGGTGATGTCATGTTTGAGCATGTCAGCTGAAAGAAGAGAACGAACTTGGTCAGCTGGCATATTGTATTCAGCAGCCAAGTCTGTGATTTCTTTTTCGATTTCTTCGTCAGTTGCATCAAATCCTTCAGCAGCTGCAATAGCTTCGATGACAAGGTTAGTGCGAACACGCTTGTCAGCATCTGCTTCGTATTGTTTATGCAGGTCTTCTTCAGTCGTACCAGTCAATTGATAGTACATTTCAGGAGAGATGCCTTGGCGTTGCATATTGCTCAAAAATTCGTTCATAGCACGGTGAACTTCATCGTGAACCATTTCTTCTGGCAATTCAACAATTTCAGCATTTTCGACTGCTTTTTCGATGGCAGCACCTTCAACAGCATCGTCGTAGGCGATTTCCTTAGCAGCTTCTAATTCTTTGCGGTATTTAGCCTTCAACTCATCAAGTGTTTCTACTTCTTCGTCAATATCTTTGGCTAATTCATCATCAAGTTCTGGAACTTCTTTAGATTTAACTTCGTGAACCTTGGTTGCAAAGACAGCATCTTTACCAGCCAAGTCTTCAGCTTGGTAGTCAGCTGGGAAAGTAACCTTGACTTCAACATCGTCGCCAGCCTTGGCACCAACCAATTGGTCTTCAAAGCCTGGGATGAATTGACCTGAACCAAGTTCAAGGGAGAAGTTGTCGCCCTTACCACCGTCAAATTCAACACCATCAACAGTTCCGACAAAGTCGATGACAACAGTGTCGCCATTTTCAGCAGCAGCGTCCTTGATCGTCAATTCTGCCAAGTTCTTGCGTTCACGTTCAATCTTATCGTTAACATCTTGGTCAGAAACTTCCTTGCTTTCCTCAACGGAAACTTCAAGGTTCTTGTAGTCGCCCAACTTAACTTCTGGCTTAGTCACGACTTCTGCCTTGATAGACCAGTCTTGACCTTTTTCCATAGAATCAACATCAATTTTTGGTTGAGCCACAACATCCAAACCACTTTCAGCTACGGCTGCTTCATAAGCAGTTGGCAGAATAGCATTCAAGGCATCTTCATAAAGGGCTTCTTCACCAAATTTTTGATTGAAGACCGCACGTGGCATATGACCCTTACGGAAACCTGGGACATTCAAATTCTTTTTAACTTTATTGAAGGCTGTGTCAAGTGCCGGTTGAATTTGTTCTTGACTGATTGTAAATGTAAGCACGCCACGGTTTGTAGCAGTGTTTTCAAATGATACAGACATCTTTTTCTCCTTAAAAATCGTAATACACTTTAGTCTACCATAAATCAAGGCTTTTTGAAAGGATTACCTGAGGATTCTAGGAAAAAATAGGCAGGGTAGACTTTTTTTGTTAGACTAAAAGAGTGTCGTCAGCGACAGTCAGATAAGAGAGCCGATAACGCTCGATTAGCTGACTTATTCCAAGTGTCTCACTTGGGCTATGGCAGTAGCTAACTGCACTAAATATAATATAAGGACTTACTATGTCAATTTTTATCAAATACTGGGAGTCGCTTCATTTTGAAGACTTGGCGGTCAATCTCTTGGCCAAGGCCATTGAATTGGCCCTGCTCGTTTTTGCCTTTATCATCGGCAAACAGATTGCCAACTGGGCTTTTGACAAATTTTTCAGTCACTCGCCTAGGCTCTTGGGACAGACAGAAGGCCGTCGCAAGACCCTCATCAAGCTCTTCCATAATGTTATGAATTATTTCCTTTATTTCCTGCTTATATACTGGATCCTAGCTATTTTGGGCTTGCCCGTTTCCAGTCTTTTGGCTGGTGCCGGAATTGCTGGTTTAGCCATTGGTCTTGGTGCCCAAGGTTTCCTATCAGATTTGGTCAATGGCTTTTTCATCCTGATTGAAAGGCAATTCGACGTAGGAGATTCCGTCACGGTGGACCAGGTCTCCGGTATTGTCTCCAGCGTGGGAATTCGGACAACGGAAATCCGGGACTTCGATGGTACCCTCCATTTCATTCCCAATCGTGAGATACTTTTAGTTAGTAATAAATCACGTGGCGATATGCGGGCTCAAATTGATATCCCCATCTATGCTTCAACAAACCTGGACCGCGTTACTCAAATTATTAAAGAAGTTAACGAAATCGAAGTGCCTAACTCCCCTGAAATCGTTGGTGTTCCCAACGTTCTGGGGCCACGAACAGCCAGTAACGGACAATTCATCTTCCGAGTGGACATCTTTGTCCAAAATGGCCAGCAGGCCGAGATTTATTCCAAGTTCTATCGCCTCTACCAGGAGGCCCTACTTAAAGACGACATCAGCCTACCAACCCCTAACACCCATATCCAACCAAGCCAAAAGAGTTGAGCGGTCGCTCAACTCTTTTTAACTTATCTATGAGACTTTGCCAGGGTCTAGTGGGGCTTGTCTAGCCCAAATATCAGAAGGGATTGCCTTCTGCGACTACTGACTCAGTTTATTTTGAACTTTTGAATTGGCTTATTCTCAAAGAGGATTAGTTCTTACGAATAGGGTCGGCCTTGTACTTAGCTCTTGCACCACCGATTAATTTTGGCCGGCTGGCTAGGGCGGTGACGTGGGCACCACCTAGCTCCCTTTGCAGAGGAATCAGAGGGACTTGAACCCGCTTGACATGCATGCCGATAAAGGTATCGCCAATATCCAGACCGGCATGGGCGACAACCGCTTCGACCTCGACAGGATTTTCCATGTAGTCAAGGGCTGCTAACTGGCCACTACCTCCGGCATGGAGACTGGGCAGGACATTGACAATCTCCAATCCCTTGCTTTCTGCGACGGCTTCTTCAACTACCAGAGCCCGATTGAGGTGCTCGCAGCCTTGAACAGCTAGGTGAACACCCTTTAGCTTTGTTTCCTCCAAAATCGTTTTGACGATAACCTGACCAATTTCTAGGCTGGAATTCTGACCGATACGACCACCTGCAACTTCGCTTGAAGACAGGCCGAGAACAAAGATTTGCCCTTGTTTAATAGCTGACCGCTCCAAAATATCCCTGACGATAGCCCGCGTTTCCTTTTCTAAATTTTGCAAATCCATAACTTCCCTCACTTTCTCGGAAAAGCCTTGCTAAAAGCCCGATAGAGAGCTGCTCCAACGACAAGTCCCAGAACATTCTGACTGAGATTTCCCCAAATACCAGCTAGGGCCGCTCCCCAACCAAAGCCAAGCACCAAGGCTGCTAGGATGTATATCCCAACCATGGCAAGGCTGGCCAAAAGGAGACCGAGATAGCGACGGACCCCAGTCCAACCAGCGAAATAGCCTTGAAGACCATGGGCAAAAAGACTAAAGAACATGTACTGGGGATAAGCCAAGAGAAAATCCAAGAGAAAGGCAGATAGACCGCCGACCACAGCTCCCGACGTGCTCCCTAGATAGAAGGCTGTAAAGAAGATTCCTGTATCAATCAGGGTCAAGAAGCCGGTTGGGCTGGGAATATGGATAAAACCAAGGGCCAGACTCAGGGCCGTTAAAATAGCTAAAAGGGTTAATTCTCTCGTTTTCTTACTTGTCATAGGCCTGCACCACCCCGTAATCATCTGAATGTAAAATTGCTTGGTAGACAAATTCCTTGGCCAGCTTGACAGCTTCAAGTGGTTCCTTGCCCAAGACCAGCTGACTGGCAATGCTGGAAGCAAAGGTACAACCAGCCCCAACATTATTTTTGTCAGACAGAGGACCGCTCAAGACTTCCAGACCCTTTTCATCACAATAGACATCAAGGGCCTGGTCTGAATCTAGGCGATTGCCTCCCTTAACGACGACAGCCTTAGCTCCCATGGCCTGCAACTTTTGGGCTGCTTGCTTCATATCTTCTAGGTTCTTAATGGAAAGACCTGTTAAAATTTCAGCCTCAGCCAGGTTGGGTGTCAAGATAGACACATAGGGTAAAAATTGCAGGAGCTCATCTCGCAGGGCACTAACAGCGACATCATGCTTTTCTTTACAGACCAGAACGGGGTCCAAGACAATAGGCAGGTCCTTGTGGGACCTGACAAAGTTTAGGGCTGCTTCTGCCACTTCCACATTTGGAAGCAGGCCTAGTTTCACCCCAGCAAAATCAACCTTTTGCAGGCTAGCTAGCTGGGCCTGGAAAACTTTTGCATCTGTCGCAAAAACTTGAAAACCTTGCTCGGTCATAGCTGTTAGGCAGGTTACTGCCAAGAAGCCCCGTAGACCGTTGAGAGTGTAGGTAGTCAGGTCCGCATAGAGACCACCACCGCTAAAAACATCATTGCCTGAAATCGCTAGAATTTTTTGACTCATAAGTAATCTCCTTTAAGTAAAGACCATTGCCCGCTGCTGTCGGACCGGCTAAATTTCTATCCTTGGCCGCCAAGATTGTCTTGACCTGACCAACCGGCATCCGACCATTGCCAATCTTCAAGAGAGTGCCAACCATATTTCTGACCTGCTTATAGAGAAAACCATTGCCTGAAAAGGTGAAAACCAAGAAACCAGTCTTGGGGTCACGTTCAACCTTGGCCTCCGTAATGGTCCGGACCTTATTTTGCACCGAGGTCCCCGAAGCTGTAAAACCAGTAAAGTCATGGGTGCCGATCAAATCGGCAATAGCATCCTGCATGGCAGCTAAATCCACCGTATAGGGAAAATGGGTGGCATAGGCCCGCATCATGGGATTCTTGGGCCGACCGGTATCCACTAAAAACTCATAGGTCTTGCTGTGGGGATTGTAACGGGCATGAAAATCATCGGGAACTTGCTGGATACTGACCACATCAATATCTTCAGGCGATTGGGTATCAAGACCAAAACGGAGCTTCTCCTCATCTCGGGCCTGAGGCAAATCAAAATGAATGACCTGACCATAGGCGTGAACGCCGCTATCGGTCCGCCCCGCTCCATGCACCTTGACGGGCTGGCCGCTATTTAATCGTTCTAAGGTTTTTTCTAACTCTTCCTGAACCGACCGCTCCTTGGTCTGATGCTGAAAGCCCGCAAAGAGGGTCCCATCGTAGGAAATCACTGCCTTATATCTTACCATGGCCCTATTTTAGCATGATAAATCAGCCTTGCCTAGGACAAAAGAAGAAAACTGTCCCCGGACAGATCTTGAGAAGAGAAGACAGGCGACCACTATGGAGATTGATGTCAGGACTCGCCTCTTAAGCTAGCGAAGTCTTTACTCTTGGCTAGCTTTGCTTGTCATTGAGGGAGGGACAATAATCAACAAGTAGGAACCATTCAGAATATTCTCCTAGAGGTTTCCCCGCACCTTGAACTTCTGTATCTGAAAACAAAAAAAGAACAGACCACTAGACCTGTTCTTCTGCCTTATATCTTGTTTTTAAGGAAAACAAATTCCCTAGAAAATTTTCTGGCAAGGCTAGATAGAGAAAGCTAGACTTGCTCTGTGCCTCAGTGCCTTGATCTCCCAAGAAGATTATTCGCCATCAAAGGCATCCTTGACCTTATTGAAGAAGCCTTTTTTCTTAGGGCGAATACTAGTTTCACCGCTAGCTGCAGCCAGGGCCAAGAGAGCCTCCTTTTGTGCCTCATTGAGTTTGGTTGGGGTCACGACATTGATGGTAACGTGTTGGTCCCCTTGACTGCCGCCCCGAAGGCGAGGAGCTCCCTTGCCCTTGAGGCGGAAGGTCTTACCAGTTTGGGTGCCTTCTGGAATAGTCATTTCAACATAGCCGTGGACGGTTGGCACCTCTACAGTATCACCCAAGGCCGCTTGGGCAAAGCTGATATTGAGGGTGTAGTAGATAGTTGAGCCGTCCCGCTCGAATTTCTTGCTCGGCAAGACATTGATGATGACAAAGAGGTCACCATAAGGACCGCCGTTGAAACCAGCTTCCCCTTGGCCAGACAGACGGATTTGTTGACCGGTTTCCACACCAGCAGGAACCTTGACAGAAACCTTGTGGGCCTTCTTTTCGTGACCAGTACCGTGACAGGTATCACATGGTTCCTTGATTTCCTTACCAGTACCATGACAGACATCACAGGTCACTTGACGACGCATCATGCCCAGAGGAGTTTGGGTATCAACATTGATAACACCTTGGCCATGACAACGGCTACAAGTGATTGGACTAGTCCCAGGTTTGGCACCTGAACCGTGACAGGTTTCACATTCTGCCTCACGATTGTAGGTGACATCTTTGTCCGCTCCAAAAATCGCTTCTTCAAACTCGAGGTTGAGACGGTATTGGAGATCATCACCTTGGCGAGGAGCACTTGGATTACGACTGGCACCACCGCCACCAAAGAAGCTAGAGAAAATATCCTCAAAGCCACCGAAACCAGCACCATCAAAGCCAGAGAAGCCACCGGCTCCGCCACCACCAAAATTAGCACCATCAGGACCGTATTGGTCATAGGCAGCCCGCTTTTGCTCGTCACCTAGGGTTTCATAGGCTTCTTGAATATCCTTATATTTTTCCTCAGCCCCCGGCTCCTTATTGATGTCTGGGTGGTACTTCTTAGACATCTTCCGATAAGCTTTTTTGATTTCATCCTGGGAAGCATCCTTGGACACCCCAAGACGATCATAATATTCTTGATTGTTCATATAAGATACCAAGCCCATAAAAGGCAAAGTGAAAATAGGGAACCGGCAGAAAATCCTGATTTTCTAGGCGATTCATCTTTTTCACATAGCCTTTAGGGCGGGTTCAATTCCTTTCAAAATTATTGATTTTATACACATCAAAATTCAAAACCGATTTTTGACATTTCTTTGCTTCTAAGTTTCTAGGCTCAGGCCTAAAATAGGCTACTGGACTATGTAAGTAGTGCGGACGGAAGAAATTATCCAGTGGATGATTTTTTGAAATCCCAGGAGTCTCATTACGACCTTCGGCCGTATCTATCTTTGTCTGACAAAACAGACGGAGCGAGGCCGCCCCGCCTATTTACTGATTATTATCCCCAAAAGATTAGGCTTTTATTTTTAAATCTAGGAGACCTTTACCCGGCAAACTTACTTTTCTCTTTTATATTCAAGTTCGGGATAAAACAATCACCGGACTTGCCACTCGTTTCTTGTTTCTAGCGAGTGGGATAAAAAGGTTCCCCGAACCGCCTCGCTTCCCAGTTTTCAAGCTCGGGATAAAAAGGTTCCCCGAACCTTTTTATTTTTCCGTAAACTCACCGTCTACGACATCATCGCCTGAGTCTTTAGAACCAGCATCATTTGCATCAGCAGTCTGATCTCCGCCTGCTGCCTGTTGAGCTGCTGCTGCTTGTTCGTAGAGCTTAACAGCCAAAGCTTGGGCCTTTTCGTTGAGGGTTTCCAATTTAGCTTTCATATCGTCGGTATTTCCTGACTCTTGGGCCTTCTTAAGATCATCAAGAGCAGTTTTGGCAGCATCACGTTCAGTGTCGAAACCTTTACCTTCAGTTTCCTTGATTGTCTTTTCTGTCGCAAAGATGGCTTGGTCAACTTCGTTCTTGAGGTCAACTTCTTCCTTACGCTTAGCATCGGCATCAGCGTTAGCTTCGGCATCCTTCATCATGCGTTCAATTTCATCTTCACTCAAGCCATCGTTAGACTTAATAACGATGTGTTGTTCCTTTTGGGTACCAAGGTCTTTAGCCTTAACAGAAACAATACCATTCTTATCAATATCAAAGGTTACTTCGATTTGTGGCACACCACGAGGGGCTGCTGGAATATCGGTCAATTGGAAACGACCCAGAGTCTTGTTATCAGCCGCCATTGGACGTTCCCCTTGAAGAACGTGGATATCAACGGCTGGTTGATTATCAGCGGCAGTTGAGAAGACTTGAGACTTAGAAGTTGGGATAGTAGTGTTGCGGTCAATCAATTTAGTGAAGACACCACCCATAGTTTCGATACCCAGAGACAATGGGGTAACATCAAGCAGGACGACGTCCTTAACATCACCAGTAATGACACCACCTTGGATAGCAGCTCCCATGGCAACTACTTCGTCAGGGTTTACGGATTTGTTTGGTTCCTTACCAGTTTCGGCCTTGACAACTTCAACGACAGCAGGGATACGAGTTGAACCACCGACCAAGATAACTTCGTCAATTTCTGACAGGGACAAACCAGCATCAGAGAGGGCACGTCGAACTGGGGTCTTGGTACGATCAACAAGGTCGCGAGTCAAATCATCAAATTTAGCCCGAGTGAGGGATACTTCCAAGTGGAGAGGTCCAGCATCACCAGCGGTAATGAATGGCAAGCTAATTTGTGTTTGTGTCACACCTGACAAGTCCTTCTTAGCTTTTTCAGCAGCATCTTTTAACCGTTGCAGGGCCATCTTGTCAGTAGACAGGTCGATACCGTTTTCTTTCTTGAATTCGTCAACCAAGTAGTCGATAATCTTTTGGTCAAAATCATCACCACCGAGTTTATTATCACCGGCAGTAGCCAATACGTCAAAGACCCCATCACCTAATTCAAGGATAGAAACGTCGAAGGTACCACCACCAAGGTCAAAGACCAAGATCTTTTCATCTTTTTCAGTCTTATCAAGACCATAAGCTAGGGCAGCTGCAGTTGGTTCATTGACGATCCGTTCGACTTCAAGACCAGCGATTTTACCAGCGTCCTTAGTCGCTTGACGTTGAGCATCGTTAAAGTAAGCAGGAACTGTGATAACAGCCTTTTCTACTTTTTCACCAAGATAATCTTCAGCGTAGCCCTTCAAGTATTGCAGAATCATAGCTGAGATTTCTTGTGGTGTATATTCCTTACCATTTGCAGAAACTTTTTCAGAAGTCCCCATCTTAGATTTGATAGAGATAACGGTATCGGGATTGGTTACTGCTTGACGCTTGGCTGCATCACCTACGATGATTTCACCGTTTTTGAATGAGACTACAGAAGGAGTTGTCCGATTACCTTCTGGGTTGGCAATAATTTTACTTTCAGTTCCTTCAAGAACTGCGACTGCTGAGTTTGTTGTCCCTAAGTCAATACCAATAATTTTAGACATAATATAAGATACCAAGAACGCCGAGAAAACAACTGAAAAATAGGAAACTGGCATAAAATCCTGATTTCATAGGCAGTTTATCTTTTTTCCAAGTTTTTTTCTGTTCGGGTTCAATTCCTTTCAAAATTTTTAAAATTAATTTTTCTTTCGTTTCTAGTTTAGTGTCATTGCGGACAAAGTTTTTTTAACCAATTAAGAACTGGAGCAACCGCCCTTGACGTTTGCTGGTGAGTTGCTTGGCAGCCATCAGCATTGGCTAGTTATAAACCACTACCATAGCAGGTCTTAGCAGGCGGTCGTGCAATTGATAGCCTTTTTGTAAGACTTGAGCGATGCTATCAGCTGGATGGTCATCATCTGCCGGCAGGGTTTGAACGGCCATGTGGAAATTGTGGTCGAAGCTGTCCACAGGAACTTCCTCAACCCCTTCTTCCTTCAAGGCTTGCAGGAGACTTTCCTGCACCATTTCAATTCCTTTTTTCACATCGTCGCTCAGGCCTTCAACCGCCAAGGCCCGCTCCAAATTATCTAGACTGGGGAGAACCCCTTTAGCCAAGTCTTGTGAGCGGTACTTTTGTAGCTGTTGGCGTTCTTCGTTCGCACGACGCTGAATATTCTGCATTTCTGCGTGGGCTCTTAAGAATTTATTTTCAAAATCCTCAACCTTCTCCAAGGCTACTGCCAATTCTGTTTTTTCAGTAGCTTCCTCAGGGGTTGCTTCTTGAGCCTGCTGCTTTTCTTCAGCTTCAGAAGATGGAGCCTCCTGGGTCACATCTTCTTCTTTGTCTTTTTTAATATCTTCTGACATAATGCCTCCTTTTCAAAGTCTAATGAACCTCATAATGGTTACTGCTTAAATAGCGATAAAAATCAGCCAACTTCATAGTCAAAACCCGACTGACAACATTGAGAAGTCCCATTGAACGCCTATAGTCTATCGTTACAGGACCCAGTAGCGTCAAATTTCCGAAGCCCCGATAGGGAATCAGAAACTTATAGGACAGCTGACTCAGGGCTTCCAGCCCTTGCTTATTTTCATCAGCCAGCCTAATCACATAGGCTTGTTCCTCTTGAAACTGCCGCCTGATGGTCAAAGCCAACTCTTGGGTATTATCCAAGAGACGATAGGTCTGGTCATCGGAATACTTGAGTAGATTTTCCTTTCCAGAGAGAAATAGCTTTTCCACAAACATTTCCTTGAAAATATGTTCAAAGAGTTCCAAAACGTTGTCGGTTATTTTGAAGTAGCGCTGCACAATCTGAGGAATTTCCGTCCGAATCCGATAATGAATTTCCATAACGGTTTGCCCCAGAAAACGCTCCCGCACCAATTGGCTGACTACCAAGAGATCCTCATCGAGAAAATTCTTGGGAATGGCGAACTGGCTAGTAACCGTATTAGAATCGTCAAAGGTCATCACTGCCAAGGCGTCATGATGACTAAGTTTGACAATATCAAAAGCGCTCAAACGCTGATTGCTGGGTTCGACATCAAGCGTAATCGCCGTGCACTCTGTCAAGTCTGCCAGAACATCGCCAGCCTTTTTGAGAACATCTTCCAATTTGAAAAATTCAAAATCAAAAGCTTTAATAACCTGATAGGCATCCTCCTCGTCAACACTTTCTAAATTTAGAAGATGACTGACATAATATTGGAAGCCCTGCCGACTAGGGAGACGACCGCTTGAGGTATGAGCCTTTTCCAAGAGACCAATTTTTTCCAGAATCGCCATATCATTACGAATGGTCGCACTACTGGTAGAAATATAGGCCTGTAAAGCCTTGGAACCAACGGGCTCGTGAGTTTGAGTAAACAGTTCAACGATAATTGATAAAATATCATTTTGCCGTTGTGTTATCATCTCAGCAACCTCCGTTCATTAACCATTAGCACTCTAAGTCATCGACTGCTAATTTATGTTTCTATTATACCGCTCTAAAACAACCTGTCAAGAGAAAAACTCAAAAAATTAGCACTCTTTTAAAAAGAGTGCTAACCACCTGTTTTCCTCATATACTCAAATAGTCCTACTTATCATATTGGGTTAGATTTTTCCCCTGAATAATGGCAATTAATTTGTTAGCGTACTCAGGATCGGTATCTACTCCCGCCTTTTGCAGGGCACGGGCAGCTGTCGTATATTCTTCTGTAGTTGCTAGGGTTGTGTAGAGTTGTTTTCCCCACATGCCTGCACTAATTTCTTCCATATAGTCATAGAGACTATCTTGCCAATTCTCATAAATCTTATAGGGCTGCTTGACGGTTTCCCACTTGCCTTTTTCATATGACTGCGTCGTTAAGACAATCCTAGCATCTCCAGGTTGAGCCAGAACTCCCAAATAATTGTGGTAACGAACCGCCAATAAATTGGAACCATAATCAGTAGATTGGGCAACTTGGGCAATCAGCACCGAAGCCTTAACCCCGTAAGCCTTAGACAGCTTCTGCGCTACTGGAGCCACCTCTTTAATGAAAGAAGCTTGACTATAGGTGCTTGTCACCTTGGTATTAGCGGCCTTTGTCCTCATATTTAACAAAAGTGGCAAAAGAACAAGGGCCAAAACAAGCCCAAAGACGATCATGAAAGGCCGAAATTTTAGCCTTGATTGCATGGTTAAGCTTCCTCTCTAACTGAATACGCCTACAACTCTTGGGAAAAAGGAGGTTCGATCTAGTTGTTACCAACTTACCTCGCTCTCTTATTTTCAGGCTCGGGCTAAAAAAGTCTTGTAGACTTTTTTAATCCTGTGAGTCGCTTTACGGCTTAATATCTTAGCTTTACTTCTTTAGTTGGGCGACATATTCTTCCAAGCTCAGGTTGTGCTCGGTCATGTACTTGGCTGAAGCCTTGCCGACATAGCGGAAATGCCAGTCTTCGTAATCAACACCGGTTGAATCACTCTTGCCTTGCTCAAAACGCAGGACAAAGCCATAGTCGGGAGCAATTTTCTTGAGTTGCTCGACAACAGTCGGATCGCTCTCATTGAGGCTGTCAACCGTACTCATGTCAATAGCCAGGCCGGTCTGGTGCTCGCTAGCTCCAGCTGGTTGCGAATAGGTCTTAACCTTATCTTCTGCCTGCGACTCAGACAAGCTAGGGTCATTGGACATCTCTTGTTTGACATAGCTGTCGAAGAGTTCCTTTTGATAGGCGACGCTCCGATAACCTGAAATCAGATGCTCCTTACTGTCAATTTTCTGAGCAGCTGCCAGAAATTCTTTGACATTGTCAGCAATCCGAGAATCGACCTTGATATTATCAATGGTAGTCAAATCGGGATTGAGCTCCTTGGTAATATTGTCACGATTAACCACAATCAGCTGCCAATCATCCGCAGAAACATCTGGTAGGTCAGACCCCGAAGCGGAAGAGTTGTTATCAGACGAGGAACCAGCAGCTCTAGTCACCTGTTTGGTCTTAGTGGTTTGGCTGGATGTCCCCTTGCTTTGCTGGCTAGCCTTTCTATCATGGAAATAGGCAAAGCCGAAAATGATGACTAAAACGGCAAAAAAAATCATCAAAAACTGTCGACTACGCTTGTTCATTTGCTTCCTTTTCTAAAATTTCTCGACCTTTTTGTCGATAACTCATATCTCCGATAGCTTCAATATGGAGGTCCCCATCCTCATAGGTTAGCTGACAGATACTGCCATTATCTAGAGCCAAACTTCTTGGCTGACTAGGATCAATCAGACCCATGAGGGTGGCAATGGTCATACCGTGGCTGACCACGATGGCATCGCCACCACCCTTAGCTTGGACTTCCTTAGCAATATCGCTAAAGCCTGTAATAATGCGATTTTTCAGGGCTTCCCAAGGCTCAGCCCAACCAGCCGTATCCACAGTCATAATGGCATTGGCCATATCTTGGTAGGTCATTTCTTCGACCGGTTTGTCAAAGACCCGAGGGATAACACCGTTAAAGAGCTCGGCATCATAGCCACCATCTAGGCTACCAAAGCACCACTCGCGAATCCGCTTATCCCGTTTATAGGGAATCGTTTCTTGACCCAATTCCCGCAGAATAATTTCCATGGTTTGCAGGGTACGTCCACTATCACTAGAATAAGCCGCCACAAAGTGAAGGCCTGCCTCTTTGAGACCGAGACCCAACTCCTGAATACCCCGCTCACCTTCCTTGGTCAGCGGTGTATCGGACCAGCCTTGAGCACGCCCGATGGTATTAAACATGGTCTTACCATGACGGGCAATAAATAAGCGTGTTTTTGCCATAAGACCCTTCTCCTTGGTTTTCTTATTATTATAACAAAAATAATATAGCTAGAATATCCTATTCTGTTTTTATTTGACAGTTCTTCATAAAAAATATATAGTATGTATACATACTAATTACAACTAAAGGAAAGAGCAATGGATCTCAATCAGTCACTAGGATTTCTTTTAAATAGCGGAGCAAAACTAATGAAGCGACAACTAGACAGCAAATTGAGGGCCTATCAAATCACCAGCTCCCAATGGGCCGTTCTAAAATTACTCTCACAAAATGATAAGCTGTCACAAGTTGAAATTGCTCAAGCCATAAAAACAGATAAAGCGACCTGCGGGGCTATCATCGATAAATTAATTAAGAAAGAGTTCGTGAAAAGGACAATTTCCCAACAAGATCAACGAGCTCGCATCATTGAAATCTCACCTTTAGCCTTGAGCGTCACTGACGAATTAACGTCCCTAGATGAGGAGACAAACACCGAAGCCTTAATGGGAATTAAGCAAAAGGAACAGGAAATATTTATAAAAACGCTAGAACAGTTAATTATCAATTTGGAAAACAAGGAAATCTAGGAGGTCTATCATGTGGCTAACTCCTCTACTATTAATTCTTTTTGGCTTAGTTGAAGTCATCGCCAACGCCTTTTTTCTCTGTATTTTTTTCGGTATAAAAATTTATCTTATGCCAAAAAGTTCCATGATGACCTGCCAGCTTTCGCAAACGATGGGGCTTGGCTTTCTAAAATTTTACTATCCTTTATTTTAGGAGGCACAACTTTTGCTGGAGCTTGCTATTTATATGCAGGTTCCCTTGCGGTCGGGCTCTTTTGGTCTAGGTTATCTTCTCTAGTGCTGTTGGCTATCTGTATCTGGCAAGCCTTCAAATACGGAAAATCGCACCTACCCGCCAGAATCTGTCCTATTTTTTGGAGTTCTCCTTCTTCTATTGACTATTTTTCATCCCTAGGCTATAAAAAGTAAGTCAACGAGACAGCCTTAAAAGTTGTTTCAAATTGTCTGTTGAAAATAATAGAGAGGCTGGGACTTTTTTGTCCCAGCCTCGTTTTTTGCTATTTTAATGCTTACAAGTAGAGCATCTCCACTCCTAATCAACCTAAATGGCTGTCCAACAAAAGTTTAACTTTATTTCTAAGTGGGACAAGGACCTTATAAAAAATCCCCACCGACTGGTGAGGAAAGAATTGATTAGTTCTTAAAGCTATGGATTGGAGCTGGAATTTGACCACCTCGGGCGATAAAGTCGGCAGAGGAATTTTTATTAACCGACATGACGGGGGCAGAACCCAGGAGGCCACCAAATTCGATGGTGTCCCCTTCCCTGCCCCTAGGGATGAGGCGGACGGCGGTGGTCTTCATATTGATAACCCCGATAGCAGCTTCATCGGCAATCATGGCAGCGATGGTTTCAGCTGGTGTATCCTCAGGAATGGCAATCATATCTAGACCAACCGAGCAGATGGCCGTCATGGCTTCTAATTTTTCCAGATTGAGAGAGCCAGCTTCGACAGCCGCAATCATGCCTTCGTCCTCAGAGACAGGAATGAAGGCACCGGACAGACCACCGACCTGGTTGCAGGCCATAACGCCACCCTTTTTGACCTGGTCATTGAGAAGGGCCAGAGCCGCTGTTGTCCCATGGGTGCCGACGGTTTCCAGACCCATTTCTTCCAGAACCCGAGCCACCGAGTCACCGACTGCTGGCGTTGGTGCCAAAGACAGGTCAACAATACCAAACTTGACACCTAAACGCTCACTGGCTAGGCTACCAACCAGCTGACCAATCCGAGTGATTTTAAAAGCGGTCTTTTTGACGGTTTCCGCCACGACATCAAAGGATTGACCCTTGACCTTTTCCAGGGCCCGCTTGACAACACCGGGACCGGAAACACCGACATTGATAACCACATCAGCTTCACCGACACCATGGAAGGCTCCTGCCATAAAGGGATTGTCCTCAACTGCATTGGCAAAGACTACCAGCTTGGCTGGTCCCATTTCTGACAACTGGGCGGTTTCCTTAATGATTTGGCCCATGTCCCTAACGGCTGTCATATTGATGCCCGACTTGGTTGATCCGATATTGACCGAAGAGCAGACAAAGTCCGTCTCAGCAAGGGCCCGAGGAATGGACTCAATGAGAATCTCATCACCCTTTTGGTAACCCTTTTGCACCAGGGCCGAAAAGCCCCCGATAAAGTTGATGCCAATCTCCTTAGCCGCCTTGTCCATGGCCTTGGCTAGGGGAACATAGTCAGTCGCATCGGTTGCTGCCCCAATGATGGAGATGGGTGTGACCGAGACCCGCTTATTGACAATGGGAATGCCCAATTCGGCTGAAATCTCATCACCGACCGCAACCAGATTAGCCGCCTTGTCAACGATTTTGCGATAGACCTTATCGGCAGCCCGATTGATATCGGGGTCGATACAGTCCAATAGAGAAATTCCCATGGTGATAGTGCGAACATCGAAGTTCTGCTCCTCAATCATGGCAATAGTTTCTGTAACCTGTTGAATATCCATGAGAGCCTCCCCTACAACTTGTGCATGGCATCAAAGATAGCCGAGCTTTGAATGTTAATCTTGACCCCAAGCTGCTCGCCCAGCTTTTCCAGCTCTAAGCGCAGCAGGCTAAAGTCCTTCTTTTCAGGAGAGGATACAACCGCCATCATGGTAAAATACTCGTCTAAAATTGTCTGGGTAATGTCGTCGATATTAAGCCTTAAATCGGCAATCTTAGCCGAAACACCAGCCACAATCCCCTGGCTATCTTTACCGACCACTGTGATAATTGCCTTCATCTTTGCCACCTCATTTTTTAGTATTGTTAGTATTTTAGCATAGATTGGCTGATTTTTTCAAAAATTATCAGAAATTTCCGTTTAAAAGCGAACAATAGACTGGAATCCAAAGCCCTAAATCAGGAGGTCCTGTCCTCAACTACTTTTTGAAAAAGAAAAAAAGCCAGAACTTCTGACTCAATTCGTAGTCTCACTTTCGGCAAGACTTTCCTTGACTCGGGCAATAAAGGCTTCCATAATTGGCGTATTTTTTCGCTTATTATTGGTCACATAACCCAAGGTGTGAACAGGACTATCTGCCAAAGGAATCAGGACTATCTGCTCCTTGATAAAACCATTGACAATACCTAAGCCCGAAGCATAGGCATCTGAAGCTGTTAATAAATTCATGACTGTTCCTCGGTCATTGCTGTACATGATGGTCTGATTATCCAGGACCTCCAGTGTGTCCTCATCAAAATGGAGACCCGACTTCTCCTGGCGAAAACGGACCTGTGGATAACCCTCCAAATCTTCTTGGGTCAAAACCTGGCGGTCAGCCAAGGGATGGCCCCGCCGCAGAAAAACTTGAGTGGGAAATTCTCCCAAGGAGGTAAAACTCAAATCTTGATTGGCCAAGGACTTCTCCAAGATATGGCGATTATTGGAATCCAAATAAATAATCCCTATGTCACTTTCAAAGTTATCCACACTCTCTAAAATCTTCTTGGTGGTCGTCTCGATCAGTTGGAACTCCTGGTAATCCGCCTGAAAAGACTGGACTACCTGAGTCAAAGGCAGTGAGAGAAAATCATAATGGTGGGAGGCTACCGTGAAACTCTTGCGAAAGTTATGCTGATAACGACTTTCTAGCAAATCCAATTCGCCAATAATCCGCTTGGCATACTTGACAAAATCATTGCCATCATCCGTTAAGCGGGCACCTGTATTGGACCGAACGAAGAGTTGCACGCCCAGCTCTTCCTCCAAATCCTTGATGGAGGCTGAGAGATTAGGTTGGGTCACAAAGAGCTTTTTGGCCGCCTGACTAAAAGATCCCATCTCGGCAATAGCCTGAGCATATCGACACTGTTGAAAATTCATTGACACTTTCACCTCCAAGCAAAACCGGGCCGCCGCTTGGGCCCTGTGCAATTCCGAACTTGCCTTCCGATAAGTTGGATAAGCGACCAATATCGGCCCCCTTATCCAACTGTCCAATTCATTATAGCAGAGCCCTAGCCTAATGTGGGAGCAAGCCCAATAAGAATATCTAAAGGGTCTATTGTATTTTTTAATGGCGGGTATTGTACCTAGACGATAAAAATTGCTAGATAAAAGCGTCACTTTGAATAGAGACTTAAATAACTAATTAGTATCAATTTAAGCTTAATACAGAAAATTACTATTTATCCTCACTTCCCCAGTTAGGCTTGTAAATCACTAGTTGGTGACACTAGCTTAGCCATATTCAAAAAATTACTAATTAGTGCCATATCCAAGCCGACAAAAAAGCCCACCCCACCTGACCTCCAAAGAAAGTTAGACTGGGTTGGACTTTACCGATTAGCAAAGCTAAACTTATTTGAGATTTTTAAAATGTTCAACATCACGGGCAATCATCAGCTCTTCATCGGTTGGGATAACCAAAACCTTGACCTTGGACTCTGGGGTTGAAATATCACCAACATAACCAAAGACATTCTTTTCAGGGTCGATTTCCATGCCGAACCAGGAAAGGCCAGCAATGATGTCCTGCCGCATATTGACGGCATTTTCACCCATACCAGCAGTGAAGACCAGGGCATCAGCACCATTGAGAACAGCAAAGTATTGACCGATGAATTTTTTGAGGCGGTCGATAAAGATATTGTAGGCCAGAACGGTATTCTTATCATGGGCCTGAATACCAGCCTCAATATCCCGCATATCGCTAGACTTTTCAGAAACACCCATGAGACCAGATTTCTTATTGAGCATTTCGACCACATCGGCCGCTGTTTCCAGTTCTGGATCCTGTTGAATCAAGAAAGGAATAATAGCTGGGTCAATATCACCCGAACGAGTTCCCATCATCGGACCAGCTAACGGAGTCAAGCCCATAGAAGTATCAACAGACTCGCCATGATAGTTAGCTGTAATTGAAACCCCATTTCCGATATGAGCCGTAATCAGCTTCAATTCATCCAAAGGCCGGCCCAAAATCTTAGCCGCTTCCTGGGCGACATACTTATGGCTGGTGCCGTGGGCCCCGTACTTACGCACCTTATAATCACGATAATATTTTTGCGGAATCGGATAGAGGTAAGCATACTTAGGCATGGTGGTATGGAAGGAGGTATCAAAGACAACCACGCTGGTAATGTCTGGCAGGATGTCACGGAAAGCCCGAATACCAGCTGCTGCACCTGGATTGTGCAAAGGGGCCAAGAGAGAAAGCTCTTCAACCTGCTCAATAACTTTTTCATCAACCAAGGCAGATTCCTTGAAATATTCACCACCAGCCACAACCCGGTGCCCAACACCAGTGATTTCTTGGTAATCCTTAATCAGACCGTGCTTGAGCAAATCCTCCAGGAGAATCCGAACCGCCATGGTGTGGTCAGGAATATCCAGCGTTTGCGAATCAGATTTATCATCATATTTGACCGTTGAGATTGAATCATTTAAGCCAATCCGCTCAATCAGCCCCTTGGCCAAGACTTCCTCTTCGGGCATTTGGTAGAGCTGCCATTTGAGACTGGAGCTGCCGGCATTGATTGCGATTGTTTTTGACATGAGCTACCTCTTCTAATGTAAACGTTTTCTGAATTCAAATCTTATTATAGCAAAAATTTTCATCAAAGAATATATTCAGCTGACCATTTCTTGAAATTTTCCATAAAATCCAAGAGCTTATCTCGGTCTTGCAAATCACTCAGCGGATAGACGAAGGTCTCGGGCGCCTGAACAGTCTGCTTCTGCAGGACAAAGATAGACTTGGCATTGGCCGGATTGCCAAAAAGTTCCTCAGGTAGGGTAATGACGGCCACGATGTCAGCATAACCCTTGAGCCAAGCCTTGAGCAGATCACTCTGGGGACTGGTCAGAAGATTGACTGGAGCCAAGAAAATGGCAAAACCATTGGCCTTCAAGTACTTGAGCGACTGCTCCATAAGCAGGTGATGGGCATAGGTGTGGTCATCCTGGGCAGCCACCTGGTAGCGACTGGCAATAGCATCATCGGGATAATAGCCAACGGGAAGATCGCTGACAATAATGTCGCTCTCCTTGAGCAGGGAAGGACGAACCGCATCCTCCTGCACGAAACTAGCGTCAGATCCCACAACATCAGCGATGCTGGCTGACAAATCAATCAGCAAATCATCCACTTCTAGCCCCAGATAATTCAGACCTTTACTGCTGTTATTGAGCAGGGTTTGAGCTAGATTGCCTGTTCCAGAGCCAATCTCCAGAAGGTCCAGACTTGCTTCCTTGGTCAGATTTTCCAGCAAGAAAAGCAGGACAAAACCAATACTATCCGGCGTAAACTGGTGGTTGGCCTGCAAGGGTTCAGACTGGGCCAGCTTAATAAAGAGAAACTGGTAGGCCCTCCGCCACTCTTCCTTGCTCAAATTCAAGTCACACAAGGCCTGGTCATTGGCCAAAACCGTCTTATTTTCAGTTTTGCCATCCAGATAGATAGCATTTTGCTCAATCAAGGCATCGTAACTATTGGTCTTCAAGTCATTTTGCAAGAGCTGAACATTCTCTAATAGCAGCTCATAAGCTTTTTCAATCGTTTCAAAATTCATAGTCCTATCATAACAAAAATGCCAGGAAATGGGAATGAGGAGGGGCCGGCCTGGATAGAGAAAGCCCTGCCCAAATGGACAAGGATTTTTAAGATAACTCAGCCGATACTAATCTTCAACTCTTGCTTGAGAGCAACGGCTAATTTACTCATGGTCTCAATACTGGTATTGTTCCCCCTTTCAATCCTATCAATAGTTGACTGAGGGACGTGGGATAATTTAGCTAGCTCTCTCTGACTTAAACCAGCCTTGGAACGTGCTTTTGATACTGCCAAAGCACTCTCCAGGATAGCTTTTTGTGTCTGAAAGCCGTCCTCAAAGGACTGATTTTTCCGCTCTTCTTCCAAAAAATCATCAAACTTAATGGTTGACATGAAACTCCTCCTCAAACTCTTGTTTTATTATTTTCGCTCTTTGAATTTCACTAAATGGTGTTTTTTGACTCTTTTTTGTAAAACCATGAGTTATGATAAAACGATTGCCTGAGACATGAAAATATAAGGCTCTTTGAATATTTGAGGAAAACTTAGAGCGAATTTCAAAAATTTCATTATCTAATCTTTTTACCCATTCCATTCGTTGGGCGACTAGCAAACCGTTATCTTGAATCACAGAAATTAAAGACATCAACTTTTATTGATCTTTAAAAGGTAGGGAATGATAGAATTCCATAAACTCATTGTGACCATTTGGTCTAGTGTAAAATTCAAATTTTGGATTATCCATTACAGCCTCATGACAGCATATACTGTTCAGAGATACAATTATCTTCTAAGTATAATTTAGGAAAGAAGCTACTAACTTCCGTCTCAAGCTTATACCTCCCCCTCACCCAGCGCTCGACTTTTCATCATCCGACTGCGAGCTGACGGATTGAGTTGACGAAGAAGGTTGGGACTTGTCCCTGCTGGGGTCGGAAGATGAGGAGGATTTAGATTTGTCCTTGCTTTTATCCTTGTCGGAGCTGGAAGAGCTAGAGGACTCATTTTCAACGAAGTCATAGCTATAGCTAGCACCATCCGACAGGCTGACCTTGACACTCAGGAGTTTGCCGTCTTTGTGATAGCTGGCCTGGCCTTGCTCAAAGGTCATCTGGCCAGAGGGCTGATTGGCCTGCTCCTTGACCAACTGGGCTATCAGATAGGCCTGACTATTTTGCTCGAGAGCCTTATTTTGCCGCTGATTGGCCACTACTCGGTCCAGATAGAACTGCAAGAGCAAAATAAAGATGGCTGCCATCAGCAGGGCATAGATGAGGACCCCTGCCCTAAGACGTTTTTGCAAAATCATAGACAAAGGTCCTTTCTAAGCCTGATTTCAGAGTCAGCGAAATAGTGACGGTCTGACCAGTCTGGCTGATGGTGCAGGCCTTGAGGCCAAAGAGCATGGGCTGATAGCCCCGGCCGTCAGCATTGGTCTTGCGAAAATCATCCGAGCGGGACTGGCCAAAGGCTAGAGGCTGGTCACCCTTTTTGACATAAAGTTTATTGTCCGCCACCCGGTCCAAGTCAGTCCCAGATAGCTCTGAGCGAAGCTGCTGACAAAAGAGGAGCCAGTCCTCCTCATCATTCTTGCTGATGTAGGCAACATTGCTGGTCAAAACCTGGGTTAGCCCCTGATAGACCATGACACTGCCAGCGATGACCAAGAGGGCCACCAAGCACTCCAAGAGGGTGAAGGCTCGAATTCTAGTTTTTAGCCACATGGAGAACCTCCCTGCCATTTTCATAAACCCTGATGCTAGTCGAAGTCCGCTGAACCTGAACCGTCACCCCGTTCAGACTGAGACTGTCCTGTTTGGTCTGAACTGCCATCTGGGCAAGGTTGAGAACTTCCTGGCGATGAAGACTAGCCACCAGCTCCTGACGATCTCGGTTGATTTCCGTCAAGATTAAGGTGACAATGGTGACCAAGACTGCTAGAGCTATCAGGCTTTCTAAGAGAATATAGGCTTTAATTTTCCGTTTTTTTATAGCGACCACTTCCTATATAAAGTTGATAAGAGACAGAGCCATCCTTAGTTGTGAAGGTCAATTTTTCCAGCGAAGAATTGCCACCGGCTGGTGAAAATTCGATGCTGTAGGTCTGATTGGGCCTGACAGAATCAGGGATACTCAGACTTTCCTGACCATTGGTCGCCTGGCCGTCAGCAATCCTCAAGGTCAGTTCCTTTTGCTGGGCATTACTGAGTTTCTGGCTGTCCTGATAGAGGTGTTCAAAAGAGAGAAAGAAGAGTTTCTCCTGCACGCCCGTAAAAATTTGCTGGACCCCGCCTGTGAAGCTTAGGAGTAAAAAGCTAGTGATGGCCAAGACCAAGAGACTTTCAATCAGAGTAAAGGCTCTAGTTCGGAACGTTGCGACTTTCCTTATGTTTCTTGTAATAATCATTGTAAGAATCCGCCTGTTTTTGGGTGATGTCACCATCAGAAACTAGTTTTGATACCGTGGCATCATCGCTATGATTGAGTTCATAGAGTTCCGCCTGACTTTCCACCACCTTGACAACGGCTGAACCGCCAGTATCCTTGACCTTATCCTTTTGCTTGGCCAAATTGGGGACAAAGAGCAGGAGCAAAACGCTGATAATCAGTAGCACGACCAGCATTTCAATCAGGGTGAAGGCTTTGACCTTCTTGCCTTTTAGGCGTTTGAGAAATTTTTTCATCATAAAGGTACCTCCATATTGTGATACATGGGCAGCAACATGGCTGCGTAAATCATGACGATAACAAGGGCCACCAGAATAAAGACTAAGGGCTGAATCAACTGAGTAGCTCGATTGACCCGACTAAAGAAGGCCTCCCAGGTCTCCTGAGCATAGACCTCCAGCTCACTACCTAATTTAGATTTGACCTGACCATATTCAATAATCAGGCTCAATTCCCGAAGGAAGAAGGGATAGTCCAAAACCTTGTGGTGGAATTCTTGACCAGCTAGAAGAGCCGCCTCCATCTCTCGGCCAATCTCCTGGAAGAGTTGGGATCTTTGCTCTTGCATAAGTTGGACAATCCGGCTCATTTCTACCCCCTGACCAATCAAATTGCCCCACTCCCTAGCATAATAGGCAGTCAAGTAGAGTTGGACAAATCTTCCCAGCAAAGGGAGTCTAGCCAGGCGGCTGTACCAGGTGATTTTTCGCGACCGTCTTTGTAACCAGATCAAGCAAAGAATGACTAAGGCCAAAACCAGTACTCCAATTAGAAAGACCAGAGGAAAATGATTGATTATCCTGGTCGCCAGGTTGGTCCTTTCCAACTGGGGTAAGAGATAATTTCGCAGGCCCAGCATAATCAGAATCAAAAAGGTTAGAAGAATAATGGGATAGGTAGCGACCTCCCAAAGCTTCCTTTTGACAGTCATGAGGTGGGCTAGATAAGCCTCGATTTTCAGGAGACTGCCTTGGGTATTGCCATGCAGTTCTGCCAGAGAAAGCTGAGTGACCACATCATCGGAAAAGCCTAACTTGCCCATCATAGCTGCCAAATTTTCCCCCGCCAAGAGGGAGGCCCGCATCTCCTTGGTATAGGCCGGAGCCAGAAGGCTACTGCGGTCCAGAAAATCCACAATCTCGGTTAGGGTAAAGCCCGACTCCAGAAGATTATTGAAGAGTTGGATGACCTTACGCTGCCGGCTAGTCTTTAATTTTTTCGGCGGCCGCCTCTTCCTCAGTGAGATGTCCTGCTGCAAGAAGTTGGTCAATTTTTTCATTCCAGCACTCAGCCTGGTGGTTTTGAAAATGGTCTTGGGCAAAATCAATCAATCCTCCTCCCCCAATTAAACGCTGGTAGGCAATGCCGGCCAGACAATTATCTAACTCATCCTGGCTAACACCCAGCTCTAAAATCCGGGCGTAGACCCCTGGAATACTCTTGGCATGAACAGTCGAAAAAACTCGGATCCCTGTTAGGCTAGCCCTAATAACTGCTTGGGCGGTCTCCCTATCGCGAATTTCTCCGATAATTAGAACATCCGGCCGATGGCGCAGGGAGAGCTTAATCAAATGGTCATAGGTCATCCCGATAGAGGGATTAAGCTGGAGTTGGAGCATATTATCCTGCTTAATCTCAACAGGATCCTCAATGGTAATAATCTGACTGTCTGGGTACTTGCGACTGACCAGTTCATACATGAGGGTCGTCTTGCCCGACCCGACAGGTCCAGAAAAAAGGTAGAGGCCTCGCCCGATAATCTTGGGCAGGAGGGCATTTAGACCATCAAACCAAAATTTCAACTCTCGTTTTCTGTCAAAGAGCAGGCGAATAACCAGACTTTCTCGCCCTTGATAGTCGCCAACCGTCGATAAACGCAAGGCCGCTGTCTCACCATCAGCGAAGGCATAATCACAGGCACCCAGCTGGGCCCGTCGCTTCTCACCAACATTCATGCCAGCAAGAAATTTAAAGTGACTAATCAGACCCGCAGCCTGCTCGGGAGGGCAAGTCTGAATCAAGTGCCGCTTCTCGCCAAACCGCAGATAAATCTTATAAACAGCCGGCTTGGGCAAAAGATAAATATCCTGAGCCTGCTCCTCAACTGCCTGTCTAATCAATTCCTTTCCCAGCTCCTGCACTTCAACCATAGAAGACTCCTTATGTTAATGACAACGTTTATGTAGAGCGATCAATATTATCAACCTACATAAATTAGCAAGTGAGCTAAAGATTTTCTATAGAAAATCTTGTAGTCTAAACAAGCACTTTAACGCTTAGTGAAACTGCTCAGTCGAACACGCCTACGACTCTGTGGAAAAAGAGGAAGGCTCCTAGATGCTTGAGACAGCTTCGTTCTCTTACTCCCTTACTTTGTAATCCTTTGAGCCACTTTACAGCTTGGTATCTTAATTCTACGTCCTGCTTACTTATTAATTCGTAAACGAAGGCAAAAAAGGAGATTGACATGAAAATATGGAAAAAGTTCCCTTAATTTGCTTATCAAACGATTTTAAATGCAAAAGAAAAAGCCGAGCAAAAACTCGGTCTTTATTAATCAATTTTACAAATAGTTTATTGCTCCACTTTTACCCGGCATTGAAAAGGAATAGGATTATCGTTACTCCGCTCATAACCTGGTCGATGCCAGTCCTTGGGAATAGCCTCCCAGTCTTTGAGCAGAGCTAGGGAGTAATACTGTTGCAAGTCCTCACCGCACTCTTCGCACCAGCGTTGGTCTTTACTATCCCAAAAAGCCGTCATGACACTGCTTTTACTATTAAAACTAGGGTAGCGGCCCATCAAATCAAACCACTCTTGCTTATAATATTTGAGAGCCTCATAGTAATCCTCAAATTCTTGAACCTTGAGGATATCATCTTTCCAGCCCTCAAGGAACCACCAAGGCTCCAAATCCCCGTACATTTTTATTACTTGATACATAGTTTAATCCTAACTTTTCCTGTATTATATAAGAAAAAATGACGAATTTAAATAAATCTGCTTGGAAATGTCAAAATATTAGAAAGTTTAATCAATTCTTATAGTTTTTTCTGGAAAATTTTATTCTTATCTGGCTAAGAAATCTCCACAGATTCTGGCTTTCTCATCGCCAGAATGGTAGAATAGAAGGCAATCACACCAAGATAAAAAGAGGATACTATGAGTGACAGCAAAGATATCAAGGGACTATCCAGCCAAGAGGTAGCCAGCCGCGTGGCCCAGGGCCAAGTCAATAGGGCGACCACTTCCGACGTCAAATCGACCAGTCAGATCATCAAAGAAAATACTCTGACCTATTTCAACCTGATTTTTGCGGTCTTGACGATTTTATTACTAATTAGTGGTAACATCGGTATTAGTAATTTTACCTTCCTGCCGGTGGTCTTCATCAATGCCATCCTAGGGATTGTCCAAGAGCTCCGCTCCCGCAAGATTGTCTCCAAACTGGCCATTGTCACCACGCCCAATGTGACCGTCCTGCGGGACGGCAGGCTGACCACCATTCCCGTTGAGGACCTGGTTCTTGACGATGCCATCCAGCTCTCGGCCGGTAATCAGATTTCTGTCGATGCTAACGTCCTTAGCGAGACCGTTCAGGTAGATGAGTCCATCCTGACTGGGGAGGCCGATGAAATTTCCAAGGCCCCAGGCGATGAACTCATGTCTGGTAGCTTCGTCGTCGCTGGCACCTGTCTGGCCAAGGTCATCCGAGTCGGCGAAGACACCTATGCGGCCAAGCTAGTTAAGGAAGCCAAGGCTGTTGATAGTAGCGAGCAATCCGAAATGATTCGCTCCATCAATGCCATTGTCAAATGGGTGGGAATTCTGATTATCCCCTTGGCCCTCATCATGCTTTACCAAAGTCTCTTTATCAATCAGATCGGCTTCGGTGGTGCCGTTAAATCAATGGTGGCGGCTGTTATCGGGCTGATTCCAGAAGGGCTCTACCTCTTGACCACCATCTCTCTGGTTGCCAGCACCATGCGGCTGGCCCGCAAACAGGTCGTCCTTCATGATATGAAAAGTGTCGAAAAGCTGGCTCGGGTCGATGTCCTCTGTATTGATAAGACAGGGACCATCACCGAAAATAGCATGTCGGTTCAGGACTATATCGCTACTGCTGCCTTTGATAAAAGCCCTGATACAGGCCTTCGTCTCGATAACCTGATTGCTAGAGTGACCAATGAATTGGCTGGCGACAACGATACCATGGAGGCCCTCCAAGCCTACTTCACCAAGGAGCAAGCCAATGGCCTGACCCTCAAGAAGAAGAGCCTCCAGCCCTTCAAATCCTCCAATAAATACAGCGGTGTTATCTATGATGGCTTCTCCTATCTGATTGGGGCACCGCAAATCCTCTTGGGAGACGACTGGTCGACCTATGAAGAAGAGGTCAACCACTATGCTGCTCAGGGCTACCGGGTCCTAGCCTTTGGGAAATTGACTTCCGAACAGGTCGAACCCCTTGCTGCTCCCATCACGCCCTACGCCTTTATCCTAATTTCTAACCCTATCCGCCAAGAAGCCCCTGAAACCTTTGCCTACTTTGGCCGTCAAGATGTGGCCATCAAGGTCATTTCTGGGGACGACCCCGTGACCGTTTCCCATGTGGCTGGTAAGGCCCAAATCAAGGGAGCTGAAAACTATGTCGATGCCAGAACTCTGGTGACTGATGACATGGTTAAGGAAGCCTCCCGCACCTACACCGTCTTTGGTCGGGTAACACCTGAGCTCAAACGCCAACTAGTCTTAGCCCTGCAAGGGGACGGGCACACCGTTGCCATGACAGGAGATGGGGTCAATGATGTTCTGGCCCTCAAGGCAGCTGACTGTAGCATCGCCATGGCTTCTGGAAGTGATGCCGCCCTCAACGCTTCGCAAATCGTCCTCGTTGACTCCAACTTTGCCAGCATGCCATCGGTTGTGGCCGAGGGCCGTCGCACCGTCAACAATATCGAACGCTCAGCCAGCCTCTTCTTGATTAAGAATATCTTTTCCTTCCTGTTGGCTATCCTTTCGATTATCTTTGCCATCACCTATCCGCTCAAGGCCTCACAGATTTCGCTGATTTCAGCCTTTATGATCGGTCTGCCAAGTTACCTCTTAACCCTCGAGGCCAATAACAAACGGATTCCCGGTCACTTCATGCTCAAGGTGCTCAAGAACGCCCTACCTGCAGCCGTTGCCGCCGTTGCCGCTATCGGCCTCCTAGTCGGAGCAGCCGTCTTCTTCCAGATTGACTACAACCAAACGTCAACCGTTTCCACCTTCCTGCTTTCTATCATCGGCTTTATGGCTCTGGTTCGCCTATCTAGACCCCTGACCAAGAGCAAGGTAGCCATCATTGCCGTTTCCATTCTGGCCTTCATCATCTCGGCCGCTCTGCTCAAGAATATCTTTGAGCTCAGCCACGTCACCCTAGATGTCTTCTTGCTGGGCCTGGTCTTCTTCCTAGTTGGCGAATCCATCTACCGCAACCTCTCCACCTTCTTCGACTTCATCGCCAACAAGGGCTGGCGCCGTTTTAAGTGGTTTAGGAGGTAAAGTACAGGCAGGTACAGAATTTAATTAAAATAAAAAAACGCATGAGATCAACGCTTTGAAAGCAAAGATATTATGCGTTTTTATTGATACTTATAGTAAAAAATTGAGGCCTGTCATTCGACATGCCCCACATGTATCCTTGACGAACAAGGCTTTAGACTAGTTATAGTCTATCAAAATAATAGAGAAAATCAACCTCTACTTATTGATTTTCAGCTAATTTGGTACATATTTGGTTAAAGTTAAAGTCAATCTCAAGCACAGACGGAGTTTTCAATCTTAAACAAACTTTTCCTTACTCCTTCTGACTTGGTGTATAATGTAAGGGACACATCAGAAAGTTAGGAGAAGGGAAATCTCATGAAAATTGTCTATGCTAGCCGTCAGGGCAAAACAAAAGAATTAGTCCAAGATCTGGGATTTGACCAAACCCTTCAGATTGAAAGTGGTCAGGAAGTAGTGAACGAGCCCTTCGTCCTCTTCACCTACAGCGACAAAGTTGGAGAAACACCTGATTTGGTCAGCCAGTTTTTGGAAAGGAATCATCAAAACCTCCAAGCTGTTGTTGCAACAGGCTCTCTTGAGCGCCATCGGGAAACCTTCTGCTTCGGTGGTCAAAAAGTCGCCCTCAAATACGGTGTTCCTCTCTTAGCCACAATCAACGGGCGTGGAAGCAAGACCGATGAAGCCAAAATCCTAGAAGCCCTTGCCCAACTAGGATAAGTATACAGGGATGGCTCTTATGGTGACGAGCACCACTTCATCTTCATACTAGTGCAAAAAACTCTAAACAGGGAATCCTGTTTAGAGTCTTTATTTTAATTAGTTTTTAAGGGCTGTAAGACTGGAACCAAAGATAGCCTCGATAGCTGCTGGATCGCGGTGGTCGAAGAATTGGCTCTGGCCCTTGTCCAAGTTAGCCATGGTTTCCATGTCTTCTTGGTCTAGCCTGAAATCAAAGACATCAAAGTTTTCTTCCATCCGTTGCCGGCGGACAGATTTTGGAATGATGACAATGTCTCTTTGCAGAAGCCAGCGCAGAATGACTTGACCGTTGGTCTTGCCATATTTTTGCCCGATTTGAGCGATAGTTGGATTAGTAAAGATGTCATGCTTGCCTTCGGCATAAGGAGCCCAGGCTTCTACCACCACATCTTCCCCTTGGAAATAGGCAACATCAGAATTTTGTTGGAACCAAGGATTGACTTCAATTTGATTGAGAACTGGCTTCACCTGGCTCATCAAGGTCAGATTCTTATACTGGTCAGGATAAAAGTTAGACACGCCCAAGGCACGCAACTGACCAGCCTGATAGGCTTCTTCCATGGCCCTCCATGCCCCAGCCACATCACCATAGGGTTGATGCAGCAGATAAAGGTTGATATAATCGGTTCCCAACTTCTTTAGAGAAGTTTCAATGGCCACCTTAGCCTTTTCATAGCTGGCATCAGCTACCCAAAGTTTGGTGGTTAGAAAAATTTCCTGGCGTGGAATGCCACTCTTCTTGATGGCAGCCCCTACTGCTTCTTCATTCCCGTAAGCCGCAGCCGTGTCCAAGAGGCGATAACCGGCCTCCAAGGCATTGAGTACGGCTTCCTCACACTCCTTCAAGTCCGGAACTTGGAAAACCCCGAAGCCCAGTTTAGGCATTTTCAAACCATTATTCAATGTAAGATATTCCATTAGCTTTACCTCTTTTCTTTGATAAGCCTATTCTAACTCAGATTTCTAGACTTGAACAGAAGCAAGTTTGTATGCTAGTATACAGTTAACGTATACTAAAGGAGCCAAGCATGCTGGATAATGATTTACTAGAGCAATTAGTCACCTTTGCAGATTTGGGGACCGTTTCGGCTACCGCCAAAAAATTATTGGTAAGCCAGCCCTCCATCACACGGGGGCTGCAAAAACTGGAAGAAGAATTGGGGGTCAAACTTTTCGACCGCCAGGCCAATAAACTTAGCCTGACTAAAACCGGAACTCTGGCGGTTCAGGAAGCTCGCTCCCTCCTGCAAGCTCAGGCCGATTTTATCAAAAATCTTCAAGCCTTTGACCAGAAACAAAATAAAATCAAAATCACCTCTGTTGCTCCAGGCCCTCTCCTACTACTATCGGAGCGCTATTCCCAACCAAACCAACTTAGCCTGCCAAAGGAAGAGGACTTCATCAAATCCGACCAGATTCAGGACTTGCTTGAGCGACAGCAGCTAGACCTAGTTTTCAGCAACCAAGAAATCCAGACTGATAAATTAGAATCGCTTTACTTGGGACAAGAACAACTCTTTGTTAATCTAGATCCCTTTACAACCCTGGCTGCCAAACAGAGCTTGCATTTTCAAGACTTGAAAAACATGAACTTCATCGTGCAAGAAGCTATCGGTATTTGGCGACAAATTATCGAAGAGGCCGAGATTCCTGGACTTAAATTTCTTTACCAAACAGATGACCAAGCCTTCTCAGTCATTACCAGTTATTCCAACTTTCCCTATTTCACCAGCAACCTAACCCTGGCCCTTGAACCAGATAGAAGCAAAGATCGCAAAGTTTTGCCCCTAATGGACGAACGAGCTAAACTGGACTTCTACCTAACCTACCCCAAGGAGAAAAAGGCTAAACCGGCCAACTTTATCAAGGAAGTCCAGACAATCTGGCCGAGATAAGAGGAAAGTTGGCGAGCCACTGAGGGTCGTAAAGAAGGTGTAAAATTAGTGGTCTATAAATCTAGTCGTCAAGTTCTCTATACCCTTTGCTCAAAAAGTTGCATTTGTTTAACATTTGCGATTCAATTTCCTTGAAATAGATAAGGAGGACAGACCATGGCAAAAACTGCAAATATTAACTTGAGAATCGAACCCGAAACCAAGGCACGCGCAGAAAGTCTCTTTAATAGTTTTGGGATTTCCGTGACAGATGCTATCAATATTTTTCTCAACACCTCTATCATGGAGGGGGGATTTCCTTTCCAAATTAAGCAACCCCGCTACAATCATGAAACTGAGGCTGCCATCGAAGAGGCCCGTCGTATCATAGCTAAAGAGGAAAAAGCGAAAACCTATGCAAACTTGTCTGAACTCTTGGACAACTTAGATGAGGACTAGCTTATGTTCAAGCTTGTCGCTACCAAACAATTCAAAAAAGACCTAAAGAAAATTCGTAAACGAGGGCTAGCATTAGATAAACTAGAATCTCTCATCGCTCTCCTACAAGCCGAAGAGGTGCTTCCCCAGAGTTACCGGGACCACGCCTTGGTCGGAGTTTTCGAGAATGTCAAATCGAACCAGACTGTCTCCTAGTCTACGCCGTAGATAAAGACCAGCTAATCCTGACGGCCACCAGAACTGGCAGTCACTCCGATTTATTTTAAGGATAAAAAGAAAACGAGTACAAAATCGTATTCGTTTTTTGTCTTTATTGAAATTCAGTCCCCAACTTGACACAGTCATCTCTATCACTTCCCCATCCGATAGAATCATCGGTGTGAAAAGTTGACAGAAAGGAAGGTAAACCTTGGTAGCAAGATTATTCGATTAGCAATTACGACTTACTTGGTCAAGTTTCGCAAAATTTCTTCTTCAATGTCCGCCAAGTCTCGGGCTTCTTCCTGACTAACTAATCCCAAAACCTGGGTCTGATAGAAATAGGTTAAGAGCGGTCCGACCATTCGTCGAATCAGACTGGCTAGAGGTAAATCCTTACGAAAATTTGGATCACTGAGTTTAATTTTTTGCAGAACCTCCAAATCTTCTAAGCCCTGAAAGTTCTTCAAGAATTCCATTTTAAAATTTTGATTGGTCAAAAACTGCTGCATAAGAATCTTGAGTAAGGGCGCATTAGCCTTGATAAAAGTCCAACGGTCCTGCACCAAGAAATGTACTGCCTCCTGCAATTTTTCATAGGCCAAAAGATTGCTAAAAAATTCATCCTTAATCTTAGGAATTACCGGTTCTAGAATAGCCAGCAGCAAATCTTCCTTAGTTTTGAAATATTTAAAAATCGTAGCCTGGCTGACCCCAGCCTGGGCTGCAATTTGGAGGGTTGAAGTCCCATCAAAACCCTGGCTAGCAAAAAGCTCAATGGCAGTGGCCAGGGCCCTTTTTTTGCCCGGCGGCATCTTCTCCTCCGCCAAAATCTGAAGGTAATCCTTAATAATATTTTGTGGCATAATTTCCTCAATCCGTTTTATTACTAACTAATTATATCTACTCTTACCAGTCTTGACAAGATATTTACTGCTAGTTTAGGTAAGCCGAAGCAGGGTTTTGTATCTGATGGCTTTAAAACCAGACAATCGGTTATAGGGCTTGGCTAGAATTTGCAAGAAGCCCAAACCGCCCTAGCAGTTCTTGTAGTCAGTCTAGTAAAAAACAATAGACTGACTTTGTCCCTCAAACCTTCCGATAGCGTTTCATTCCCCAAATATTGCAGACAGTCAATATCATAACAAAGAACAAGAGAACCCAGATATCGGTGCTGACGGCTGATAGGCCTTGGCCCCGCATCATAACCTTGGTCAGAGCATCGCCTGAATAAGGCAAGGGTAGGAATTTCCCAATGACCCGCACCCAACTGGCCATGGAATCCAAGGGGATTAAGCCTGAGAAAAAGAACTGAGGAATGACAACCAAAGGAATAAACTGCATCATTTGGAACTCTGATTTAGCCAAGGTTGACAGCAAGATACCAAAAGCGAGTGCTACCAAAGCCATCAGGACATTAACCAAGATGACATAAGCAACATTTCCCACAACCTCAATATCCAAGAGCCAAATGGTTGCAAAGACAATGACCAAGGTTTGAACCACCGCCAGGAGACCGTAGGCAAGCAGATAGCCAAAGACAATGTCACTGCGTTTGACAGGGGTTGCCAAAAGTCGATCTAGAGTTCCGCTGGTTCTCTCCTTAAGTAGAGCCATGCCGGAAATCAGAAAGACAAAGAAGAAAACAATGAACCCCATCATGATTGGTATCATCTTATTAAAAAAGTTAGAATCCTTGTCGCCATAGTTATAACTTTCCTTGAGACTGACCTTGGACACTTGCTGACTAGCTAGAGGTTTCTGAGTTTGCATTTGCGGGGGTAGGCTTGCTTGAATTTGTTTCAATTTAGTAGTTAACTGTTTCATACCATCCGCCAGCTGACTAGTCGAATCTTTTGCAATGGCTGCCTTAAGCACCTGGCGAATCATTGTTGTCTTAGTCGCATCTGTATTGGCATAGCGGACCTTAAGTTCCTTATCTCCTTTCTGGGTCAAAACAGCATCGACCTGGCCCGTCTTCATATCAGCCTTGGCCTGCTTGAGGCTAGTATAATTTTTCAGGGTCACATGCTTAGTGTCTTGAAGATTTTTGACCACCTGACCACTAGTATCAACCCTTGCAATGGTGACATCAGTAGTGGTATTGGCCGAGAACATAACATTCATCAGCCACATAATGATAATAGGGGCGACAAACATGAGGGCCAGCGTCCTTTTATCCCGCAACATTTCCTTGATAATTCTTTTACTAATAGCTAGAATTCTCATAATCTTACTCCTCGCTTGCTTCTGCTTCTAAGAAGACATCTTCAATGGAATCGACCCCGTAACTCTCTTTAAGCTTTTGCGGCTCATCACAAGCGATAATTTTACCTGCCAAAAGTAGAGCAACACGATTGGTCAGTTCCGCCTCATCCATAACATGGGTAGTAATGATAATGGAGCGTCCCTGATCTCGGATAGTCCTCAGCTCCTTCCAGACTTCCCTCCTCAAGGCAGGGTCAATCCCAACCGTAGGCTCATCTAATACCAAGAGCTCAGGATTGCCCAGTAGAGCGATTGCCAAAGATAAACGTCGCTTCATTCCACCAGAATAGGCGGAAACATAAATTTTCAAGCTATCTTGTAAATCCACAACTTTGGCCACATGAGCGATTGCTTGGGCTAAGTCCTTATGCATCAAACCCTTCATCTGGCCGAAAAATTCCAAATTCTCCAAACCTGTCAAACTCTCATAAAGGGCATCAGACTGAGCCATATAGCCGATTCCGCCTAGAACATGGCGATTAGGCATCTGTTTATCCAAGACCAGAGCCTGACCGCTATCCGACTTTTCCATGCCCAACATGGTCTTAATCAAGGTGGATTTACCAGCCCCAGAAGGCCCAATTAAGCCTAGAATTTCTCCCTTGGATAAGGTCAAACTAACCCCATCCAAGACCGTCTGGGTCCCAAAAGCCTTGTGCAAATCCTGCAAAACAATCCGATTTTCCATAACTGTCACTTCCTTTTAAAGAGCAAGAACAAAGGTAGGATAAAAGGTTATCCCAGTCATTTGTTCAATCTAGAGAGGTGAGTGACCACTCACCTTATTACAAGTTCTATTGTAGTGAGTGTTCACTCATCTGTCAAGAAAAATTCCACAAATTTTTATGGTATAGTAATTGATATAAAAAGAAAGGTAAAGCGAGGTCCTATTATGTCTACTTTGGCTCCTGATAAAAAGATTATTAATTTCCAAGCAGACCGAGGATTAGTGGACAAAGCAAAACTAATTTTAGAGCAACAAAATACAACGATGTCAAAGGCCTTCAACCTCTTTTTAAAGAACATCGTCGTCACTAAAGAACTTAACTTACTAACAGAAGACGAATTAGAAAAAGAGCAACTGTTCAAGCAGTTGCAAGCGGAAGCCCAAGCCTCCTACGCTTCATTTGAAAAAGGTGATTACTATACGGACGACAAATTAAAAGAACGCTATGGACTATAAAAAGTATAAAATCGTCTACTCCAAGCAAGTCATTAGCCACTTGATGATGTTTTTGACTATATCAGCAAGGAACTGAAATCCCAAGTTAATGCTAGAAACAAGATTGCCAGCATTCGACAGGATATTCAATAGCTAGAGTTCTTCCCAGAAGCCGGTTCTAATGCCGATGAACGCTTCGGCAAGAAATTAGATCCCAATTTTACAACCAGAGGATTTCCCTTAAGTCGGGACTACCTTGTTCTCTACACGATTGTCGAAGATGAAGTTAGGATTGCCTATCTCTTTTCCACAAAAAGTGATTATATAAAGTTATTAAAGCCATCCTCAAAGAAATAGCAAAAAGCCTATGAAACATCAGTTTCATAGGCTTTTATACTGTCAGAATCAGACAAATAATTGGTCACCTGATACTCGTAAGCTTTTTATATTATTACTAACTAAAGATAGTACAACATAAAAAACGAACCTCAATGGGGTCGATTTTTTAGATTTCTTGTAATGCTCTTGGTAGAACCAAGAGCAACGCTGTGATAAGGACTGACCACATCATGGCTGGTGGGTAGAAAGTCAAGGTCAGAATAAAGCCCAGTAACTTGATGGCAATGTCCCAGGCCATGAATCGGTTGTGCGACTTGGCCATGGACTTAGTCATGGAAGTTCCTGACATCTTAGCCAACTCGGCATACATCCAAACATGGTAAACGACACTAGGAGGACAATGACACCGTAAGCCGCTTGGGCAATGGGGTTATTAAAACTTTCCGAAACAATGGTGGTCACGTAAGGGAAAAGAGAGGAGAAAAAGAGCAAAAGAAGGGAAATCCAAACCAGCTTGTTGTTGATTTTCTCAAGGCCATCCCAGGAGCGATGCAGGTTGACCCACATGGTTCCCAACCAGAAGAAGGAAATGGTATAAGCAAAAAAGTTCATTCGCAAAGCCCAAAATCCAGCCAGACTGATAACCTCTGGCTTTTTCAATTCCAAGACCAAGATAGTCATGATGATAGCCAAGACGGCATCAGTAAAGGCTACCAGACGTTCTTTATTCATAAATAGCACCTCCAAAACAGACCCCATTATAACCCAAATAGCCGGCTTTGACAAAAAACGAGATTGGTTTGAACCTGCTTCCGCACTTCCTGTCAGTTGACTACAAAAAGGCCCACGTCATAATCGTGCAAGTCCTTAAGATCAATATCTCGAGGATTGCCCATTTTGTGAGATAGTCGCAATCAGCCTTCATCTACTAGCTTCCAGACCAGCTAGCTACTCGTTTTCCTAAATAGCGAGGTTTCAATCTACTTATTATTAACTAAAGATAAATACACAAAAAAATCGAACTCCATCAGTCTCGATTTTTTAATCTTGATTTCCTTCGTCCGCTGGAAAATTTTGCTTTTCGAAGAGGATTATTTCAGCCGGCGGTTCCGCCACCAGTTGCCCAAGATATATCGCAAAAAGACTGCCAGAAGCATAAAACCAAAGCAGATCCAGCCACGATTGGTGCCGTAGTCACCAGTTTCGTGATAGCTAGAGCCCAGCTTAATCAACCGATAGATGGGCAGGCCAAAAAAGCTGATGGTTGACTGGGCCAGCTGAGCCTTGTAGGCAGCTTGAATACCAAACCAAATCTTGATGGACAGGGCTGCCATGCCAGCCAGAAGCCCAACCAGGAGAGTGAGAATCATTTTCAAACCGGATTTAATTGTTGGTCCCATTAGGCATCCTCCTTATTTTTCAAGGTCTTTCAAGGCGTCTTCTAGAACCTGCTTGGTCGCTTGATAATAGGCTAGACCGTACTTGATTGTGATTTCCTGGGTGCTGGTCAGACCGCCCTCGCCTTGCCAGGTCTGGAGATTATCATGCAACTGCTGAATTTTTTCCTCCTTGCGAGCAATTCCTTCCGTCAAAAGAGGTTGCAGGTTCTCCTTAGATAGGTCTGGGGCGAAGAAGAGCCGCATCAGCAAATCTGATTTAACCGTTTCATCATCAACATCTGATTCAAAATAAGTAGCAAACTCTTCTCGTCCAGCTTCTGTAATAGTATAGACATTCTTATTGGGCCGTCCTTCTTGAATAACAACCTCTTTTTTTATCTTACCTTCCGCTTCCAGCTTACGCAGGGTAGGATAAATCATCCCATAAGTCCCATCGTAAAAATAAGAGAGCTGAGTTTCCAAAATATTTTTAATATCGTAACCCGTCCGCTCCTTGCGGCTCAAAATCCCCAAGATAACATCTCTGCCTTTCATGGTCTGTCCTCACTTTCATTTTAATTATAAAGGTATTTCAAATAACTGTCAACAAAAATATAGTTGACATTATTATTTATTTAGTTTATATTATCATTATTAATATAAATTACAAAAAGAAGGTACTCCTATGAAACGTCTATTTACTATTTTCGCTATGTGTATCGGCATTTTTCTCTGCATGCTAGACACTACCGTCATGAACATCGCCCTGCCTACTATCCAAGATAGCCTCAAGGTCAGTCTCAACAACCTCCAATGGGCCCTCAATGTTTACACCATCGTCTTTGCCTCCCTGACCATTCCTCTTAGTAAATTAGCCGAGAAATATGGCAAGCAAAGATTTTACCTTTTAGGCTTGACCACTTTTATGCTGGGTTCCCTCCTTTCCGCTATCAGCCAGGACCTAAGCTTCTTGATTGTCGGTCGGGCTATCCAAAGTCTTGGGGCAGCCCTTGTCTTCCCTCTCTCTATGACCTTGGGAATCAGTACAGTCAGTGTCTCGGCCCGTACCAAGATCATTGCTGCCCTTGGGGTAACCCAGGGCCTGGCTGCCGCCCTGGGGCCAACTATCGGTGGCATTCTCACCCAATATTTGGGTTGGCGATGGATCTTTCTCGTTAATCTCCCCTTGATGATTATTTCTTTAATCATTTGTCTGATTTGCTTCAACCGCCAAGAAGAAAAAGAATCAGCCAAGATTGACATTTTGGGGGCTATCCTCAGTATGGCAACCCTCTTTTCTCTGACCCTGGGTCTGGTTCAAGGACGCTCTTGGCATTGGACCAGTCCTGCTATACTGGGCCTTTTAACTGGTTCTGTCATCCTACTAATTCTATTCATCTGGTGGGAAGGCAAGGCAGAAGATCCAATGATACCCTTAACTCTCTTTAAAAACAAAGAATTTACGGGATCGGCTATCACAACCGTCCTCTCTAATATCTTTTTAGTCGCAGTAACGGTTGTCCTACCAACCTACTTTACCCGAGTTCAAGGAAAGACTGAATTGGAGGCGGCCCTTCTAGTAACTCCCATCACCGTCATGATATTTATCTTTTCCGCTCTAGCCGCCCTCCTACTCAATAAGTTTGGGGCTCGCTGCATTATCACTCTTGGTTTTACTCTCATGACCACTGCCTATATCCTCTTCACTAAGATTGATATGACTAACAGTCTACAGTCAACTCTAACCTGCCTAGTCTTAGGGACTGGTTACGGAATTATTGCTGGCCCCATCACGGTTTTGGCAGCTTCAGATTTTACCGGCAAACTTCTGACTGCCTCCCAAAGCGTGGCTGGAGTCTTGCGTCAGGTCGGGATTGTGCTTGCCGTTGCCATCTATGTGACTGGTCTTTATAGCAACCTCACCACAGCAAGAAATGAATCGGTTAGCTATATTAAAGACCAAGTCAAGACGGTCCAAGTTTCCAAGGATAAGCAAAAGACCATCGCCGACGCTTCTATCAAGGCCCTAGGTAAGACCAAACAAGCTAAAACGACCAAAGACCATTTTAGTAAAGAAGACAGACAGGCCATCATTGAGCAAAACTACCAGAAAACCTTGAGGAATTATCCAAGTCAGCTACCTGACCAAGCCAAGCAGGCTATTCACAGTAAGGTTAAGACCCAGGTTCAGGCCAAACTAAGAACCATTAACCAGCAGATTAACAAGGCCATCGCAACTATCAAGAACTATGCCAAAGGTCGCTATACCAAGGCCTTTACCAAACTCTATCAATACTCCATCTGTTTTGTCGGACTGGCCATCTTCACTTCACTGCTCTTTCCCAAGAAAAATAGTGAGGTAGTTGGGTAATTTTTCAGGCTAGCAAAAAAGCCTCGAGCTTACTTTAGTTGATACTCGGGGCTTTGGCCTTCCAAATGGACACTTTATGTTTCCAATAATTATTAGTTCCTAAAAAACCCTCATTCAAAATCCCAAGTTTTCTTACTTAAGACCCCACAAAACAATCAATCCGCAAAAATAGAGGCTTCACCTTTTGCGAGTCTCTATTTTTGCGAGTCCAAGCGGGAATATCCCAAAACTCATTTTTATTTCTTATAATTTTCAGCCTCTTGGTCGGTCGCATAGACGAAGTGACCAGAGGTGATTTCGTGCATGATACGGGCTTGGCCATCCTCTTCCAGACTTGGGTCGTAAACCTGTGGAATGCGGTTGCGTTCGCTTTCTGGATCCGGCTCTGGAATAGCCGACAAGAGCGACTTGGTGTAGGGGTGGATAGGGTTATTGTAAACCTCATCCGCTGGTCCTACTTCTAAGAGCTTGCCCCAGTGCATAACACCAATCCGATCAGAGATATATTTAACCATAGACAAGTCATGGGCGATAAAGAGGTAGGTCAGGCCTTGGTCATGCTGGAGTTTTTGCATGAGGTTGACCACCTGAGCCTGGATGGAAACATCCAAGGCAGAGATAGGTTCATCGGCCACGATAAATTTAGGGTTAACGGCCAAGGCTCTGGCAATCCCAATCCGCTGGCGTTGACCACCGGAGAATTCATGGGGATAGCGAGAGAGATGGTCCTTATTGAGGCCGACCAATTCGATCAGCTCTTCCACCTTCCGCTGCCGCTCTTCCTTACTGGCGGTCAAGTGGTGAATATCCAAACCTTCGGCGATAATGTCCCGAATGGTCATCCGACCATTAAGGCTGGCCTGAGGGTCTTGGAAAATCATTTGGGCATCCTTGCGGAAGTCGTGCAGGCCCTTACCCTTGAGGCTGGCGACAGATTTCCCATTGAAACTAATGTCGCCACCATCAATATCATAGAGCTTGAGGATGGAGCGACCAATGGTGGTCTTACCAGAACCGGATTCCCCAACCAGACCGAAGACTTCACCTTCATAGATGTCGAAGCTGACATCGTCAATGGCCTTGACTTGGTTAGATTTCCCCCGATTGAAGGTCAGGGAAACGTTCTTGACTTGGACTAATTTTTTGCGGTCTTGGGTCATTTTTGTCTCCCTTCTAATGCTTGCCAGTCTTGCCAACGTTTTTGGATAAAGTCTGGCGGGGTCACTTGGGGTGCTCGCTCATCCAAGAGCCAGGTGGCTGCATAGTGGCTATCAGATACCTTAAACATTGGCGGCTCTTCCTCATGGTCAATATCTAGAGCAAAGGCATTTCTGGCCGCAAAAGCATCACCCTTGGGTGGATTGAGCAAGTCTGGTGGCGTTCCTGGAATAGCTTGCAGGCTGCCAGACTGGGTGCCGGTTGTCGGCATAGAGCCTAGCAGGCCCCAAGTGTAAGGGTGTTGAGGATTGTAGAATACCTCATCAACGGTCCCGTACTCAACAATCTTACCAGCGTACATGACAGCCACTCGGTCAGCCATGCCAGCCACCACACCCAAATCATGGGTGATGAAGATAATGGAGCTCTCGGTCTGCTTTTGAATGCCCTTCATCAGATGCAAAATCTGTGCCTGAATGGTCACATCCAGAGCCGTTGTCGGTTCATCGGCAATGAGGATTTCTGGATTAGCAGCCAGGGCAATGGCAATGACAGCCCGTTGCCGCATTCCTCCAGACCATTGGTGGGGGTAATCATTAGCGTGTTCACGCGCATTAGGAATACCAACCTTCTCCATCAAATCAACAGCGATTTCAAAGGCCTGGTCAAATTCCATCTCCTCATCATGAATGAGGATAGGCTCAGTAATCTGCTTCCAAATCTTCATGGTGGGATCCAGACTCGTCATGGGGTCCTGGAAAATCATGGCAATCTCATTGCCACGCACATCCACCCAGTCTTTTTCGACTAGGTCATTAAGATTGCGACCCTTGAACTGAATGTCCCCCTTGACCTCAGCATTCTTGGCTGACAAGCCCATGAGGGTCCGAGTGGTCACGGACTTTCCGGAACCTGATTCGCCAACGATGGCCAGAGTTTCCCCCTTGTAAAGCTCGAAATTGACATTGCGAATAGCCTTGACATCCCCAGCGTAGGTGTGGAAATTGACGCGGAGGTTCTTAACACTTAAAATTTCTTCTTTTGACATAGAGACCTCCTTACTCATCAGCATTTGACTTAGGGTCAAAGGCATCTCGCAGACCATCACCCAGAAGGATAAAGGCCAGGGAAATGAAGACCAGAGCCAGAGCTGGAATAATCAGCTGGTAGGGATAGTATTGCAGGTATTCCTGGGCATCGGTAATCAGAGACCCCAGAGAAGCCGTCGGTGGCTTAACACCCAGGTTGATAGCCGAGAGGACTGCTTCATACATGATGGCACTAGGCACAGTCATCATGATTTGGACAATAATAATCCCAGAAATATTAGGGAGAATATGCTTAAAGGCTATTCTGAGATTGCTTTCACCCAGGGCCCGTGATGCCAGAACGAAATCCCGCTCCTTATAGGACAGGGTCATATTGCGAACCTGACGAGCCATGGCTGTCCAACCCACGATAGCGATGGAAATAATGATGGCCGTTACCCCATTTCCCAAAAGGAGACCCAACATGGTCACGATAACCAAGTTAGGAATGGAGGAAATAACCTCGATAATCCGCTGCATAATGGTATCGGTCCGACCGCCGATAAAGCCAGAAATCAGGCCGTAAGTCACCCCAATCAAGAGATCAATCAGGGTCGCCACAACAGCAATCAAAAGGGAAATCCGGATCCCGACCATAACCCGTTTGGCGACACTGCGACCTAGGTTATCAGTTCCCAAGATAAATTTCTTACCCTTTGGAACTTCCTGTTCCTTGTAGACATCTGTTTTCTTGTTTGAACCAGAATATTTAATAGTCCCGTTCCAGAAAGGCAGGTGATCACTAATTTTCGGCGGTAGATTACGATAAGTGGTCACCTTGTTACTGTTAAAGGTATTGGCATCTTCCTTGCTGACAAAGGCCGTTGAAAGAGCTGCAAAAACCAGCATAAAGGCCAAAAACCAGAGGGCAACCAAGGCCAATTTATTTTTCCTCAACCGTCGCCAAGCATCCTGCATAAAGGTCAGGGTTGGCTTTTGGATTTTTTCTTGCGAGAGGGAACTGCCCGCCCCCACAAGCTTAAAGCTTCTTTTATCTTCCATGATGTCCTCCCCTACTGCAAGCGAACCCGAGGATCGGCAATACTAATGACAATATCGGTCACCAGAATAGCCACCATCAACATAAGGGCATAGACAATAGTTGTCCCCATGATGACAGGGTAGTCCTTGGTTGGAATCGAACTAACAAACTGTTGCCCAATCCCAGGAATAGAGAAAATTTGCTCAATCAGGGCCGAACCGGTCAAAATATTAGCCGCCAGAGGGCCAACCAGAGTCAGAACCGGAATCATCGAGTTGCGGTAGGCATGTTGACCTGTAACTTCAGCTGAAGTCAGCCCCTTAGCCCTAGCTAACTGGATATAGTCCGTATTGAGAGTTTCAATCATTTCACTGCGGAAAAAGCGAGTAACTTGGGCAAAGACCGGAATGGCCAAGGCCAGAGTCGGTAAAATCGACTGGGCAAAGGTTCCCCAACCAACTAAGGGCAGGAGATTCCACTTGAAGCCAAGGTAGTCCAAGAGGAAGAGCCCGATAATGAAGGATGGGACTGAAATACCAAGGGTTGAGATTACACTAAGGATGCCATCAACCCAGTTGTTTTTATTGCGGGCGGAAACTGCACCCACAAAAAGTCCAGCAATAATCCCGACAACCAGGGCCTGAATTCCCAGCTGGGCTGAGACGGCCAAGCGTTGACCAATCAAAGTTGAAACCTTCTGATTAACCGAAGCATAGGAGGTTCCCAGATCCCCGTGCAGAATATTCCAGAGATAGGTCAGGTATTGTTGCCAGAGGGGTTTATCCAAGCCATACTGCTTGTTCATCATGGCAATCATCTGGTCGGTCAACTTGGGATTGTTGTAAGGAGTCCCTGGTAGAACCTGCATGAGAAAGAAAGATAGGGTGATAACCACCCAAAGGGTGACCAGCAAAATTGCCAGCCTTTTCAATAAATATTTCACCATAGTTTTGATTCCTTTAAAGCGGACAAATAAGAGACTGGGCAAGAAGAATCACGATCTCCATCATGTGGAAACGACGATTTCTCCCCAGCTCTTATTCTGCCTCAATTACTTCTTGTAGGCGTAGGTAAAGTCAACTTGTAAGCCTGTCGCATTATGAACAACACCCGTCAAATTAGGATTTTGCAGGGCCTTGGTCGAGCGGAAATAAATAGGATTGTAGAGAGCCTCATCATAGAGAGCCTTTTCCGCCGCCTTATAATCATCAGCACCAGCAGCTGGGTCCAAGGCATCAGTTGTCAGTGCCTTCTGGTAGGCTGCATCGTAGTCAGCATTGGAGAATTTCCCATAGTTATAAGCGGAGTCAGATGGGAAGAGGCCATAGAAGGTTGAACCTTCTGGATAATCACCGCCCCAGAGAACCAGGGCCACATCGAAGTTTTGGTTCTTGGTGTCCTCCAAGCGTTGCTTAAAGGTGACAAATTTTTCCTCCACCGTTAGACCTGGCAGGGCACTTTCCCAAGTTTCCTTGATATAGTCAACAGCTGCTTTACCAACTGGACTATCTGAGTCAGCTGTAATGGTCAACTTAAGCGAGCTTTTCCCGATTTCAGCCAAACCTGACTTAAAGAGTTGAGCAGCCTTCTTAGGATCATAGGTATAGCCTGGGGCAACATAATCGGTCAAATCTTGACCATTCGGTAACTTTTCCATACCTGATGGTACTAGGGCAGTCGCCGCCTTAGACCCCGTATCAACCGCCGCCTTGACAATTCCAGGACGGTTGGTTGCCAGATTGAGGGCTTGACGAATATTTTTATTGGTCAAACCTGCTACCTTACCCGTTTCATTGTAAACAATATAGCTGGTCGTTGCTTCAGGAACCTTGATGACATCCTTATTGTCCTTATTGGCATTGTACATGGCTTGGGTACTTGAAATGGTCGCATAGTCGACATCGCCCTGTTTGTACATCTGCACAGCTGTATCTGGCTTCTTGATGGTCTGCACAGTGATGGTTTTCGTCTCGACATGCTTAGCATCCCAATAGTATTTATTCTTAACTAGCTTATAGGTGCTACTAGTTCCATTCCAGGCTTCAACCTTATAAGGGCCAGAATAGAGGGAATACTTAGAAGCCGTTCCGTAATTATCCCCAGTCTTATCAACAAAGGCCTTCTTTTGCGGAACAAAGTTAGCAAAGGATAGGAGATTCTTAAATTGTGGAGCAGGCTTGGAAAGGGTAAAGATAATCTTATTGCCTTGGGCCTTGACACCTAGATCAGAGAGGGGTTTCTTACCAGCAATCACCTCATCAGCATTCAGTAGATGGGCATCTTGAGTTAAATAGGCATATTCAGAAGCCGTCTTGGGATCAACAATCCGCTGCCAGGAATAGACGATATCTTGAGCCGTTAAATCGCTCCCGTCCGACCACTTGAGGTTATTTCGTAAGGTGGCTGTATAGGTCAGGCCATCTGATGAGACCTCAACCTTCTTTGCTAAATCGGGCTTTAAATTTCCCTTCTTATCAACACGAAGGAGATTACTACCCGAGTTCCCAATAGCAATGGATGAATAAGTATCCGTCACCTTGGAAGCATCCAAGGTAATCACTTCGGTCGGGGTTGTCCAGTTAATCTCATGTTTTGTCTCATCAGGCTTGCTCATATTATAGGCAAGGCCAGCACCAACCAAGACTAGGCCAGCAACCGCAATCCATTTGGCATTCTTACGAAGCTTTTTTCTGAATTTTCTTTTTATTAATACCATAAAATTCCTTCTCACTCGGGCCTTAGAGAACCCTAACTACTGAATTATCCAGTCAAACAAAAATAGACCTAGACCGACCAAAGAGTGAGGTCTGTCCAATCCATTTTAAGCGACTATAACGTTTTCAATTATAGCAGTTTATTAAGGAAATGTAAATATTCCATTTCGTTTTCTTTTCAGCTTTTGCCTATCAAATAGCTTGTTTTACCAAATAAAAAGCCCCTCCTAAATCCTAGGAGAGGCGAGAAACTTCATCTTATATCTATACAGATTTTAAGAGTAAGTCTGATATTTTATTCAGCAATTGGGGCTTCTTCTGCACTTGGTCCCACTTCTTCTTCAATGATTTCAACCTCATTGACGGCCTGTGGTTCAATGTTACGGTAGCGGGCCATACCAGTACCAGCTGGAATGATCTTACCGATGATAACATTTTCCTTAAGACCCAGCAGGTGGTCCTTCTTACCACGGATAGCCGCATCCGTAAGAACACGGGTAGTTTCTTGGAAGGAAGCTGCTGACAAGAAGGAGTTGGTTTCCAAGGAAGCCTTGGTGATTCCCATCAGGACTGGACGGCTGGTTGCAGGAATACCGCCAGCGATAACAATTTCCTTATTGGCATCCGTGAAGTCGGCGATATCTAGGAGGGTACCTGGCAGAAGCTCAGTGTCTCCTGGATCCATGACCCGAACCTTGCGAAGCATTTGCCGAACCATAACTTCGACGTGCTTGTCACCGATTTCTACCCCTTGGCTACGGTAAACCTTTTGGACTTCGGCCAGGAGGTAAGTTTCAACTGACAGGGTATCACGCACTTCCAGCAAGTGTTTTGGTTGGATAGACCCTTCGGTCAGAGCAGCACCACGAGAGATTTCATCGCCCACTTGGACCTTCATCCGAGCAGTAAATGGTACCACGTATTCACCTTTACCAGTCTTACCTTCAACGTAAACCTTCTTGGTCCTTGTTGCCGCATCTTCTTCGATGTCGGTTATGCGACCCTTGACTTCTGTGATGACCGCTTCCCCTTTAGGATTACGGGCTTCAAAGATTTCTTGGATACGTGGCAAACCTTGAGTGATGTCGGTATTAGAAGCAACACCACCGGTGTGGAAGGTCCGCATGGTCAACTGGGTACCAGGTTCCCCGATAGATTGGGCAGCAACCGTACCGACGGCTTCCCCAACTTCAACGGCATCACCGGTTGCCAGGTTGATACCGTAACAATGACGGCAGACACCATGGCGGGTGTTACAAGTGAAGACGGAGCGGATGGTAACTTCTTCAACGCCAGCCTTGACAATTTCAGCGGCCATATTTTCGGTAATCAAGGTGTCAGGCTCAACCAGAACTTTACCAGTCTCTGGGTGCTTAACACTCTTCTTGGTGTAACGACCAACCAGGCGTTCTTGCAAGGTTTCCGTTACTTCCTTACCATCGGTAATAGCTGTAATGGTCAAGCCACGGTCAGTGCCACAGTCATCCTCACGGATGATAACATCTTGAGCCACGTCAACCAGACGACGAGTCAGGTAACCTGAGTCAGCAGTCTTGAGGGCCGTATCGGTCATACCTTTACGAGCACCATGGGTTGAGAAGAACATTTCCAAAACGGATAGACCTTCACGGAAGTTAGACAGGATTGGCAATTCCATGATTTGTCCATTAGGAGCAGCCATCAGACCACGCATACCAGCCAATTGAGAGAAGTTAGAGATGTTACCCCGAGCTCCTGAGTCCATCATCATAACGATAGGGTTCTTAGGATCTTGGTTGGCAATTAGGGCTTCTTCCAATTCTTCCTTAGCTTCACGCCAAGTATTGGTGACAGCTGTGTAGCGGTCATCATCGGTCATGAGACCACGACGGAAGGCCTTGTTGATTTGGTCAACCTTAGCATGGGCGGCATCAATGATTTCTTGCTTATTGTCAATAACTGGGATATCGGCGATACCAACGGTCAAACCAGACAGGGTTGAATGGTAGTAACCCAGATCTTTGAGACGGTCCAGGAAGGCAGACGTCTCTGTCGTCCGTAGGCGTTTGAAGGTTTCAGCAATGATATTACCCAAGTGTTTCTTCTTGAAAGGTTCATTGATCTCAAGAGCTTGGATAGCTGGCTTGATGTCGGTACCTGGTTCTAAGAAGTATTTATCAGGCGTCTTTTCAGTCAGGTTGCTGTTGGTTGGTTCTTGCAGATAAGGCAGTTCTGCTGGCATGATGTCGTTAAAGAGAATCTTACCAACAGTTGTCATCATAACCTTACCCTTTTGGTCCTCGGTCCAAGGTTTTTCAGGCATGCTATCTGTTGCGATACCGACACGGGTATGCAAGTGGGCAAAGCCATTGCGATAAGCCATGATAGCTTCATCCTTATCCTTGAAGACCATACCTTCACCTTCACGACCCGCATCTTCCATGGTCAGGTAGTAGTTCCCCAAAACCATATCTTGAGATGGGGTAACGACTGGTTTACCATCTTTAGGGTTAAGGATGTGTTCGGCTGCCAACATAAGCAGGCGAGCTTCAGCCTGAGCTTCTTCAGACAGGGGCACGTGGATAGCCATTTGGTCCCCGTCAAAGTCGGCATTGTAGGCTTCACAAGCCAGTGGGTGCAGACGCAGGGCCTTACCATCAATCAGAACTGGTTCAAAGGCTTGGATACCAAGTCTATGCAGGGTAGGTGCCCGGTTAAGGAGAACTGGGTGTTCCTTGATGACGTCTTCGAGAATATCCCAGATACGTTCGTCCCCACGTTCAACCATCCGCTTAGCAGCCTTAACATTGCCAGCGTATTCACGAGCAACAATTTCTTTCATGACGAAAGGCTTGAAGAGCTCGATAGCCATTTGACGTGGCACACCACATTGGTACATCTTGAGGGTCGGACCAACGGCGATAACGGAACGACCTGAGAAGTCAACCCGTTTACCCAGCAAGTTTTGACGGAAACGTCCTTGCTTACCTTTAAGCATTTGGCTAAGCGATTTAAGCGGACGGCTGCCTGGACCTGTGATTGGACGGCCACGACGACCATTATCAACTAGAGCATCAACGGCTTCTTGCAGCATCCGTTTTTCATTTTGGACGATGATCCCTGGAGCATTGAGTTCCAGGAGGCGGGCCAAACGGTTGTTCCGGTTGATCACCCGACGGTAAAGGTCGTTGAGGTCAGAGGTCGCAAAACGGCCACCATCCAGTTGCAGCATTGGCCGTAAATCTGGTGGAATAACTGGCAGGATATTAAGGACCATCCATTCTGGCTTATTTCCAGATTTTTGGAAGGCATCAAGAACATCCAAACGACGGATAGCTTTAATCCGCTTTTGACCTGAAGCAGTTTTTAATTCTTCCTTGAGTTCAGCAATTTCAGCTTCCAAGTCTACCTGTTTCAAAAGGTCTTGAATAGCTTCTGCACCCATCTTAGCGATGAAAGAACCATAGCCGTACTCTTGTAATTTTTCGCGATACTCACGCTCAGTCAAGATAGACTTGCGTTCCAGCGGAGTTTCCTTAGGATCAATAACCACATAGGCTGCGAAGTAGATAACTTCTTCCAAAGCCCGTGGACTCATGTCCAAGGTCAAGCCCATCCGTGATGGGATACCCTTAAAGTACCAAATGTGAGAAACAGGAGCCTTCAATTCAATGTGACCCATACGTTCCCGACGCACTCTGGCACGAGTAACTTCAACCCCACACCGGTCGCAGACAATCCCTTTGTAACGGATTCGCTTGTATTTACCACAGGCACATTCCCAGTCTTTGGTAGGGCCAAAGATGACTTCATCAAAGAGCCCTTCACGTTCTGGTTTGAGCGTGCGGTAGTTGATTGTTTCAGGTTTCTTAACTTCACCGTAAGACCAAGAACGAACCTTGTTAGGAGAAGCTAAAGTGATTTGCATACTTTTAAAACGATTTACGTCAACCACTAGTATTACCTTTCTATTTATCTGGCTGAACCGGAGTATCTCCCAGCCCAGCTTATGATGAGACCTGAATAAGAACTAACCGACTAAGAAAAACCTCCTCAATCAGTCCGTTCCCCAGTCTCATTCTTCAGTCTTTTGAGCCTGATTTTCAGCAGCTTGTGCTAGACGGGCAGTCTCAGCAGCCTGTTGTTTACGAGCCTTTTCCAGATCATCAACGTGCATAACATCGTCATCTTCACCTTCGCCAAGATCACGCAATTCAATCTCCTTGTCATCCTCGTCCAACACCCGCATGTCAAGACCAAGTGACTGCAATTCTTTAACCAAGACCCGGAAGGATTCTGGCACACCTGGTTTTGGAATTGGTTTACCCTTGGTGATGGCTTCATAGGCCTTGAGACGGCCGTTGACATCATCTGACTTATAGGTCAAAATTTCTTGGAGAACATTTGAAGCACCATAAGCTTCCAAAGCCCAAACTTCCATTTCCCCGAAACGTTGACCACCAAACTGAGCTTTACCGCCCAGAGGTTGTTGGGTAACGGTTGAGTAAGGACCAGTTGAACGGGCGTGAAGCTTATCATCAACCATGTGGTGGAGCTTAATCATGTACATGACCCCAACAGACACGCGGTTGTCAAATGGTTCACCGGTACGACCATCGTAGAGAACAGTCTTAGCATCACCATCCATGCCGGCTTCTTCAACAGTTTCCCAAAGATCTTCGGAAGTTGCTCCGTCAAAGACTGGTGTCGCGATGTGGATACCCAAGTTGCGAGCTGCCATACCTAAGTGGAGTTCCATAACTTGTCCGATATTCATCCGAGATGGCACACCCAGTGGGTTGAGCATGATATCAACAGGCGTTCCGTCAGGCAGGTAAGGCATGTCTTCAACCGGAACAATCCGAGAAACGACACCCTTGTTACCGTGGCGGCCGGCCATCTTGTCACCGACCTTGATCTTACGTTTTTGAGCGATGTAAACCCGAACCAGCATATTAACACCAGACTGGAGTTCATCCCCATTAGCCCGGGTAAAGATCTTAACATCGCGGACGATACCAGCACCACCGTGAGGAACCCGCAGAGAAGTATCCCGCACTTCACGAGACTTATCACCAAAGATAGCGTGGAGCAGGCGTTCTTCGGCTGACAGGTCTTTTTCTCCCTTAGGAGTGACCTTACCAACCAAGATATCGCCTTCCTTGACTTCCGCACCGATGCGGATAATACCCATTTCATCCAGGTCTTTAAGGGCTTCTTCACCAACGTTTGGAATTTCACGGGTAATTTCTTCAGGGCCTAACTTGGTATCGCGAGTTTCAGATTCAAATTCTTCCAAGTGAATAGAGGTGTAAACATCTTCTTTGACCAGGCGTTCACTCATGATGACCGCATCCTCGAAGTTGTAACCTTCCCAAGTCATATAAGCAACGATTGGGTTACGTCCAAGAGCCATTTCCCCTTTTTCCATAGAAGGACCGTCAGCAATGAAGTCGCCCTTTTCAACTTGGTCGCCAACCTTAACCAGCGTGCGTTGGTTGTAGGCAGTACCAGAGTTGGAACGGCGGAATTTGGTGATGTGGTAAACATCCAGAGAACCGTCTTCTCGGCGAACTTCGACCTTTTCAGCATCTGAGAAGGTTACCCGACCAGCGTGTTGGGCAATGACAGCAGCACCAGAGTCGTGGGCCGCTTGGTATTCCATACCGGTTCCAACAAATGGTGCCCTAGGATCAATCAATGGCACAGCTTGCCGTTGCATGTTGGCACCCATGAGGGCCCGGTTAGAGTCATCGTTTTCCAAGAATGGGATACAAGCTGTCGCAACCGCAACTACCTGTTTAGGAGAAACGTCGACGAAATCAACTGTGCTGGCTGCAAATTCTTGGTTATTACCTTGGTGACGGCCCATGACAATTTCTTCTGCGAAGGTACCATCTTCATTGAGTTTAGAATTAGCCTGAGCGGCGGTATACTCATCTTCTTCATCGGCCGTCAGCCAAACGATTTCATTAGTGACCTTACCAGTTGAGCGATCAACCTTGCGGTAAGGGGTTTGGATAAAACCATACTTGTTGAGGTGACCATATGAAGACAGGTTATTGATCAAACCAATGTTTGGTCCTTCAGGAGTTTCAATTGGACACATCCGACCGTAGTGGGTGTAGTGCACATCCCGCACTTCGTAACCAGCCCGGTCCCGCGTCAAACCGCCAGGGCCTAAGGCTGACAAACGACGTTTGTGAGACAGCTCAGACAGAGGATTGTGTTGGTCCATGAATTGAGACAATTGTGAAGACCCAAAGAATTCCTTGACCGCAGCTGTAACCGGACGGATATTGATGATTTGTTGTGGTGTCAGAGCTTCATTGTCTTGGACAGACATGCGTTCACGCACGTTACGTTCCATCCGAGTCAAACCGATACGGAATTGGTTGGCCAAGAGTTCACCAACAGCACGAATCCGACGATTACCCAAGTGGTCGATATCGTCAACCTTACCGAGACCCTGATCCAAATTAAGGAAATAAGACATCTCTGCCAAGATATCAGCAGGTGTCAAAGCACGCACCTTATCGTCTGGATTTGAATTACCAACGATAGTGACAACCTTATCCGCATCCAGAGGTGAGACCACCTTGAACTTTTGCAGAACGACAGGTTCTGTCACAACAGCGTAGTCATTTGGTGTATAAACAAAGCTGTTAAGACCATTATCCAGGGCGTCAGCAATCGAGTCAATAACATCACGTGTCATGACCGTTCCCACTTCAACCAGGATTTCTCCTGTTTCACCATCGACCAAGTTTTCGGCCAAGGTTTGGTTGAGCAGACGAGTCTTGACATTAAGTTTCTTATTAATCTTATAGCGACCAACGGCAGCCAAGTCATAACGCCGAGGATCAAAGAAACGAGCGGTCAAAAGGCTCCGAGAGCTATCAGCCGTCTTAGGTTCTCCTGGACGCAGGCGTTCGTAGATTTCCTTGAGGGCTTCATCAGTTCTGGCATCCGCAGGATTCTTGTGAATATCCTTTTCGATGGTATTACGAACCAAGTCGCTATCGCCAAAGATATCAATGATTTCATCATCACCAGAGAAGCCAAGAGCCCGAACTAGGGTTGTAAAGGGAATCTTACGTGTCCGGTCGATACGCGTATAGGCGATATCCTTAGAGTCGGTCTCTAATTCCAACCAAGCTCCTCGGTTAGGGATGACCGTTGAACCGTAGCCAACCTTACCATTCTTATCAACCTTGTCGTTGAAGTAGACACCAGGTGAGCGGACCAATTGTGAAACAATAATCCGTTCCCCACCATTGATGATAAAGGTTCCCATTTCCGTCATGATTGGGAAATCACCAAAGAAGACTTCCTGAGTTTTGATTTCGCCAGTTTCCTTGTTGATCAAACGGAAAGTAACAAAGATAGGAGCCGAGTAGGAAGCATCGTGAATCCGAGCTTCTTCCAAGCTATACTTAGGCTCCTTCAACTCGTAGCCGACAAATTCCAATTCCATTGTTTCTGTGAAATTGGAAATTGGAAGTACATCTTCAAACACTTCTTTGAGGCCATTCTCCAAGAAATCCTTGAAGGAATCCGTTTGGATTTCAATTAAATTTGGTAGATCAAGAACTTCCTTGATTCTTGAAAAACTTCGACGGGTGCGGTGTTTCCCGTATTGAACGTCATGTCCTGCCAAGTTTCTATCTCCTTTATAGTAAGATACAAAGACTTCCTCAGAGCCAGCCCTAAGTCAGTCGAGGTCAATTAACAGCTTATCTGCCACCTTCCAGCTTTTTGAGGAGTTTTTAGAATTTTTATATTTATATTACATTTATAAAAATCCCCAAAATAAGACACAAAAAGAGCAGCTAAATCTGACTAGAAAAGTTTGATTTAACTGCTGTTTCGCTTGATTGGACAATATTTCAATCAAGTTAGACGACAAATAATTATCCATATTATAACCGATTTAGCCCAAAATTGCAAATTTATTTAAGGCGACGAGATGGGCCCAGGCCCAGTTTTAGCCCTCAGATAAACCTACTCTCTTCGAGTGACAACTGAGGCGTTTTGCTTTCTGATTGCAATCAATTGATGGTTTGGGCCACTAAGCCAGCCGATGAGAACCGTGAAGAACCCAGCAACTTCAACTAGCTTACCACTTGAAATCACGCAAGCCCTGACGAATCGCTTTTATCTTAGCAGCATCTAGGCCATTACGCTCTTGGACTTCTGGAGCCAAGTTCTGCAAGTAAGCAACAAAGTTATCCACCAGATGGTCATACTGGTAGTTGCTCAGATGCTTGAGCTGCTGGCTGATAAATTCCTCAGCCTGGTCGAATTTTTCGGCCTCAACCAAATGGTCCAGATAAGCATTACCGCTGATTTCTTGGCCAGTCTCATCCTTGACCTTACCCAGATCCAGCTTAATATTTTCCAGTTTAAAGGCCTTGTCCATACCAGTCGTGGTCTTCCTGATTTGTCTAAGTAGGTCATCATTATTAAAAACGCTCGGCATAAGAGCCACCTCCAATCATCTATTAACCCTATCGGCTATCCCGAGAAGCGGGATCTGACTAGACCACTTCTCCTAGCTTCATTATAAATTTTCCCCCAAATTCTGACAAAGAATTTCTGTTTAAAAGTGGGATCTCCCTTGATTGAGAGACCCCACTTACTAACACTTTGACTGCCAAACTTTTTAGGGAATATTTTCCCACATAAATTGGCAAATCAAGGCTGACCAGATTACTACTGCCCACTTACCGCCTTCCAAGCAGCTGCCTTATCACTATCGCTGCCACCAATCATAAAGTCATAAGTGGAATCACCAGGACCATTCTTAGCCCAGTTACTGGTTGTGGTATCACCACTCAAATCAGTCGTTTTACCATCATGGGAAACCAAAGCTGGCTTGAGCCCCGTTGATTTGAGCACATCAGTCTTGATAACACTATCATCTAGGGCAAATTTCTGTCCCAAGCCAAAGATCGAGCTGTCAGCCGAGTTAATGGCATTGACCAGATTGGCCATATACTGGGCATTATTCTCATAGCCAGCATTGGAGCTGAGAGGCGAATTGTCATCGTGACCAGCCCAGCCACCCAGGGTAACCGTCGGGGTTGCCAACATAAGCCAGACGTCGCTGGTATTGTCCGTGGTACCGGTCTTACCAATCCAGTCAGCCCCCGACATGAGGCCAGGGTTAAGGCCATTAAGATCATCCTTGAACTTGGTCGTCTTGCCTGAAGAAATTGGACCATGCAGCAAATCAGTCATAATACTGGCTGTTGCCTTGCTATAAACTGACACAGGATGCTCTTGATATTCATAGACGACCTTGCCTTTGCTATCAGTAATCGATTGCACCAGATAACCCTCTTGGTAATCACCCCCGTTGGCTAAGGTCTGGTAGGCATTGGTCTGTTGTAAGACCGTGGTTTCGATTCCACCACCCAGAGGCAGACTTTCAATGTCGTAATTATCAATCTGATAGCCCATCTTGGTCATGTATGCCTCAACATCGACCCCCTTTTGCCTCAGCATTTGGTAGGTCCAGTAGGCGGGAATATTCCAAGAGACATCCAGAGCCTCCTGTAGATTGACCGCACCTGTTCCCTCATCGTTGCCATGCATAATCTTGGTGCCGCCAGAAAAACTGGCCGGGTAATTGGATAAAATTGAAGCCGATCCCATCAGCCCTTGATCAATCGCAATTCCGTAGGCCAAAATTGGCTTGATACTGGAACCAGGAGAACGCTTGGTATCAAAGGCGTGATTGTTCTGATTGCTAGCATAATCGCGACCGCCGACAAAGCCGAGGATGGCTCCCGTCTTATTGTCCATGAGGACATTCCCGACATCAACAGAACCATTATTGCCAGCATCCAGCTGATTCCCTGCATTTCTGGCCGTATCCTGCATAGCCTTATAAACCGCTTCGTTGATTGTTGTTTTAACCTGATAACCACCAGTTTGCAGAGCCTCTGAAGCCAGCTGTTTGTAATTGTCGACCGTTGTTTTTTTATTCAAATCCGTCGCTGTCAAGCCATCCCGCTTAACCAAGTAGGCATACATATCATTCTGGGCCTCATTCATAACGGCATAGTAGAGATAGTCGTGAGTCTTAGTTTCTGACGAGCCTGTGGCAATAAAGTCCTTGCGAATGTCGTATGATTTATAGGTTTCGTATTCTTTCTTACTGAGATAACCCGTCCGGTACATATTATAGAGGACGGTCTGCTGCCGCTTGAGGCCATAGCTAAGATTAGTCTCATTCTTGAGACTACCGTCCGGACCATAGGGCGAATAAACAATCGGACTCTGGGGTAGACCGGCAATATAGGCAGCTTGGGGAACCGTCAAATCCTTGGCCGATACCCCAAAAATACCTTGAGCTGCTTCTTCAATCCCTGCAATATTTTCCCCCTTATTATTACGTCCAAAAGGAGAGACATTGAGGTAGGAGCTGAGAATAGCGTCCTTGGTCATATAGCGCTCAAGAGCGAGAGAGTAGATGATTTCTCTGGCCTTACGTTTAAAGGTCGGATCATCACCAATCACCTGCTGCTTAATCAACTGCTGGGTGAGGGTTGAACCACCGCTTGTTGAGCCAACACCTAAAACTGAAGACACTAAAGCCCGAAAGACTGCCTTAGGCACGACACCATGGTGGGACTTGAAATTTTCATCCTCCGTCGCAATAATGGCATGTTTGGCATTGTCAGAAATGGCATTGCTGTCCACCGGACTTCTCAATAAATCGGTATCAATATCAGAAATCTCCTCGTCATTGGCATAGGTCAGTTTGGATACCTGGTTGACACTACTGACCTGGTTTAAGAGAACAGATTTGGCCGGCACCTTGACGCTATCAATCTGACTAGCAAAATAACCGACACCCAAACCAGCTCCCAAGACACAAAAAAGCAGAACGATAATATAAAAGAAATCCGACAGCATTTTTAAGCTACGCAAAAGAACCGCTCCTAGATCAGCCTTGCTCAACTTAAGGTCTTGGTCGGAATCACTAGGCGTTTCTTCTTTGGGGTAAAGGCGTTTTACTATCTTGGCTTGGCCCTTGCGAGATTTTTTCTTGTTTGGCTGGAAAAATCCCCGAGTGGCCTGAGCAAACTTCTTAAAAAATTCAATCATAGCTTACCTCAAAGCCATTATATCAAAATCAAAGTCAACTTGCATGGTAGTCCAAAATTCTGCTATAATGGGCTTACTATTATATTTATTGGAGAGAATTATGACAATTTTTGACGAATTGAAAGAACGTGGCTTGGTTTTCCAAACCACTGACGAAGAAGCCCTAAAAAAGGCCCTGGAGGAAGGTAGTCTTTCATTTTACTCAGGTTATGACCCAACCGCTGACAGCCTCCACCTAGGCCACTTGGTTCCAATCCTAGTTTGTCGTCACCTTCAATTGTCTGGCCACAAGCCCTACCCAATGGTTGGGGGAGCAACTGGACTGATTGGGGACCCTTCCTTTAAGGATACCGAACGCAGCCTGCAAACCAAGGAAACCGTTCAAGGTTGGGGGGCAAAGATTCAAAAGCAACTCTCTCGCTTCCTAGACTTTGAAAATGGTGAAAACAGGGCTGTCATGGCCAATAACTACGACTGGTTTGAGTCCATCAGCTTCATTGATTTCCTAAGGGATGTCGGTAAATACTTCACCGTCAACTACATGATGAGCAAGGAATCGGTGAAAAAACGGATTGAAACCGGAATTTCCTACACCGAGTTTGCCTACCAAATCATGCAAGGCTACGACTTCTACGAGCTCAATCAAAAATACAATGTCACCCTGCAAATCGGTGGTTCCGACCAATGGGGTAATATGACCGCCGGAACTGAACTTCTTCGTCGTAAGGCTGATAAAACTGGCCATGTCATCACTGTGCCCCTGATTACAGATGCGACCGGCAAGAAATTCGGTAAGTCCGAAGGCAACGCTGTCTGGTTGGACGCTGACAAGACCTCTCCTTACGAGATGTACCAATTCTGGCTCAATGTCATGGACGAGGATGCCGTTCGTTTCCTCAAGATTTTCACCTTCCTACCTTTAGATGAAATTGCCCAAATCGAAGAAAAATTCAACGCTGCTCGCCACGAACGCCTTGCCCAAAAGATTTTGGCCAAGGAAGTCGTGACCCTAGTCCACGGAGAAGAAGCCTACCAAGAAGCCTTGAAAATCACCGAGCAACTCTTTGCCGGAAATATCAAGGCCCTCTCGGCCCAAGAGCTCAAACAAGGACTGAGCGGTGTTCCTAGCTACTCCGTCCAGGCGGACGACGATCACAACATTGTAGAAATGCTGGTTAAGAGCGGCATTTCTTCTTCCAAACGCCAAGCCCGCGAAGATGTCCAAAACGGAGCCATCTACCTCAATGGCGAGCGGATTCAAAACTTGGATTACCAACTCTCTGATAGCGATAAAATTGACCAAGAACTAACCGTTATCCGCCGCGGAAAGAAAAAATACTTCGTCCTCACTTACTAATTTTTAGAATAGACTACCAAAAGGCCGAGATGCACATGCATCCCGACCTTTTCTATTTTTCCAAATACCGACCTGAAGCGATGAACAAGCATTTCGTACCGAAACTCCAAACTCTAGCTAATCAGGCATCCAGAGACCTCAAAATTAAACCTGGCTCTCAATCCTTAATCAAGCGATCTAGCAGACTAACCAGCAAAAACATAACAACAAAAATTATAGTAATGGTAGCACTAGCCGGTGTTTCCCAATAGTAGGAAAGGATAATCCCCAGAAGCATGCCAACAAAACCAACACCAATAGCCGTGAGAATAACCCCCTTAAAGCTATCGGCTAGACGCATAGCAATGCTGGCAGGTAGGACCATAATGGTCGAAACCAAAAGGGCACCAGCTGCTGGAATCATCAATGCAATCGCCACTCCGGTAACAATATTAAAGGCTACCGACATCAAACGAACGGGCAGACCGTCAACAAAGGCCGTATCCTCATCAAAGGTCAAAATATACATGGGACGAAGACAAAAGAGGGTCAAGAGTAAGACAAGGGCAGCAATCGCAAAGAGAGCCAGCACCTGCCCCTGACTGATGGTAATAATAGACCCGAAAAGATACTGATCCAAACTGATATTAGAGCTACTGGTCTTACTAACCACAATCAAGGAGATAGCCAAACCCAAAGACATGAGGATGGCCGTCGAAATTTCAATATAATTGTGATAAACCGTCTGCAGGTATTCTAAGACAAGGGCCGCAATCACTACAATTAAGACCGTTGACCAAGTCGTATTCCAACCCAGTAGGATTCCGAAGGCAACTCCTGCTAAGGATACGTGACTCAAGGTATCGCTCATCAGGCTCTGTCGACGCAAAATTAGAAACAAACCTAATATTGGCGAGAAAATACTGATGGCAATAACAGCTAAGAGGGCTCGCTGCATAAATTCATACTGCAAAATCTCAAGCATTCCCAGAAGCCTCCTCACTATCATGGATATTGAAACAACGCCAAGGCAAATCCTGATTTCTCACCAGATGAATATTGCGATCAGCATAGTCCTTGACCTCCTCTGGGTCGTGGGTAATCATCAGGACAGACTTGCCATGCTGATGGGCACTGTGGTGCATCAATTCGTAAAAGGTCTCAGTCGTCCCAGCATCCATCCCAGTCGTAGGCTCGTCCAGGACGAAAATATCTGGGTCAGAGGCAAACATCCGAGCAATAACCGCCCGCTGTTTTTGACCCCCACTCAAATCACCAATTTTCTTATGACGATTTTCCCACATACCAACCGATTCCAAGCTAACCTTAACATGCTCTTCATCATGTTTAGTCAACCGTCGGAACCAGCCGTTCCTAGGGTAGCGCCCCGATTTGACAAATTCATAAACCGTAGACGGAAAACCCGCATTAAAACTCGCAATCTGCTGGGGTAAGTAGGCTAAACGCAACTTTTTTCCATTCTTATTGAGCTTGGCAATCTTAACCTGACCATGTTTTGGTTTGAGAATCCCCAAGGTTGCCTTGATTAAGGTTGATTTAGCCGCACCATTTTCTCCCGTTAAGGTGACAAATTCACCGCTATCCAAATAGTAATGAATTCCTTCAAGAACTGGATCAGAATCATATTGAAAGGATAAATTTTCTACAGTAATATAGCGCATTAGTGGTTAAACTCCTCTTCCAACTTACTGATAAAAGCTGCGATGACCTCTTTGTCAGCATCCGAGAAATTATCTAAAATCTCGTCATAGACGGACAAGGTTGATTGGTGGTGTTGATCGTGTTCCAATGCTACTGCCCTAGCAGCTTCTGTCAAAGAATAATAACTAATTCTTGCATCAGATTCATCTTTAATCGTTTCCAAGAGATTCTGCTTAATCATGGCCTTAACCGCCTTAGTAACCGCAGCTTGACTAAGCTGCAACCGCTTAGCCAAATCAGAATTAGTCAGGCGCTCATGAGAAAGCAACATTAAGATATGCTCTTGTGTGTTGGTCAAAGCCAAATCGGACTGACAATGACCCAGCAAGAGTTCATTTTGATGCTCAGCCAAAATCAAAATTCTATTAAAAAGACCATCCAATTCTTTTGCTAATTTAGACATAAGAAAACTCCTTAACTAGTTAACAATCATTATCATACCATTTATACTAGGACTGGTCAAGTTGAGAAAAACAGATGTAGCCAACAACTATTGGAGAAACCACCTGTTTCCTCCCACAACCTTTACAATCAGAAAAATGCTAACTGGTAGCACACTTCCAATTAAATAAAAATACTTTTCATCGCACCCTCCCTATTCCTTGTGAAATTTTATCGTATCTGACCTTTCTGACCTTAAGCTACAAGAGGCATAAAAAGGACCAAGCTACCTCCCTGCTTTGACCTCTGATTGATCCGTTCACCACACCTGAAAAAAACACAAAAAGGAGCTCGCACAGCGAACTCTCCCGATCTTCCTAACTCCACCAGTAGGACTCGAACCTACGACATCATGATTAACAGTCATGCGCTACTACCAAC
>OLOB01000141.1_pt1 | contig 61767 bp, 56 predicted proteins | sample 1671911 | NCBI WGS metagenome assembly OLOB01 (sample SAMEA3136625, study PRJEB25190) | human gut metagenome | biome: human gut; feature: human-associated habitat; material: faeces | place: Austria | collected 2013
ATTGAAAACGGCGATGAATATTTGCACTAGTCAACATATTTTGGACACAAAATTATAAAAATTATTCAGTTACAGCGTAAGGTTGTACAAGCCGTACGCCACCCTTGACATCGCTCCTGGAAACGCTGGTCGGCTTTCGCCGACGGTATGAACTCATGAACAGATTAAATTAGTCATTCGCCGGACATTTATTGTAGCGTTTCTTTCCGGCTGAATGTCAAGGGCAAACCGCTGACGTGGTGTCTGGTATCTGCCTCCGGATTCGAATCTATGAACAGATTATGCTGCATACCTCTCACGGTATTGTTTCGGTGTAAGATAACTGAGCGCATAAGCAGGGCGCTCCTCATTGAAAAATTTAATATATTCATTCACTTCTTCGTAAACTGGTCGTTCACCTGTGACATGAAAATCCATAAATAATTCTGCTTTGATCCATCCGTTGATGGATTCCATCGCACTATTATCAGTAGGTGTTCCAGCTCTGGACATGGATCTTACCACATACATAGGAAGAAGATCATTGTATGCCTTTGAAGCATAGACGGATCCTTGATCTGAATGAAGAATCATTTGGTATTCTGGATGTTGCTTCTTTATTTCAAGGAGATTTTCCAGGCCGCTTATATAAGTCATTCGATCACCACGTTTTGATGATAGAGAATGACTTAGGATTTCATTATTCCAAAGATCCATATATAAGGTAAGTTCATAATAGATACCTTTTACCCAAAATGCAGTCATATCGCTTACAATACATTGAAGTGGACCATCAATCTGAATCTCTGACATAAGAAGATTTGGAAAAATCTTAAACGGAGCACCAGGTTTCTTGTATTTGTAATGTTTAGTTTTACTCTTGATACCAGCAGCCTTGCAACATTTATGTGCATAAGGATCAGACATCTCTATTCCTTTATCCAGGCGGATTTTAGCATTTAACCATCTATATCCATGGGATGGATATTTTAAATGGTATTCCTGGAATAACTGGATATTTTCAATCAATGCCCTTGTTCTTGGAGCTGGATTGCTGAGCATCTTCTTCCAATAATAGAAGCTGCTTCTATTGATGCCCATGGCATCACAAAGAAGATTGACAGGAAACTCTCCTGAGAGTTCCAGAATCACTTGATATTCTTGCTGCTGTAATGAATTACCGAACCATCCCCCTTCACTTCGTAACCTTTTTTTAATCGTGCCTCTGTGATACGTGCCTGGATAAGAGCTTGAATTAATTCTTCTTTTGTCATGGATTCATATGATTCAAAATCAGGTTGTTTTGCTTCGATTGGTTGTGGAGTTTTGGAAGCATCCTTTTTTCTTTTCCTTCCGGCATTTTTAGGTGGAAGATGGTTGGTATCTCGATATAGCCACATATAATTGCGAGCCGTATTATCATTGATACCATACTCTTCAGCTGCTTGAAATCTTGTTAGTTCGCCTTCATAAATACGGCGCCCAATGTCCAACCGTTGTTCTAGAGTGTATTTCATGGTAAACCTCCTGTTAAACACGAAATCAATTAAGACTAAATATGAGAATTCCTTGTTTGAATTATAACTCATTTATGTCTAGAAATTGACCCCTCTGTGTCCAAAATTAGTTTACCACTTCAATATATACAAGAGGTGTTGAGTTTGATATTAAGGAGGTGCTTATGAAAATAAACGAATACTTACAACTCCTTTCAGAGGGAAAGGAGGACGAAGCAAGAAAAGTTCGTTTTTCTACTATTCCAAGCAAATTGATTAAATTTATTTGGCTTGATGAAGCTGAAAAAGATGAAAAAAAGTTTCTTTCTTTGCAGAGAGAGGAAATATGGTTTGCACAAAAAGATTTATTAAATGACCCGTATGAATATAAGGGGATATTACTTGATAGGAAAAAATTGAGTGAAGCAGGATATTCGCCTGATGTTATCGAGAAGTATCAAACACTATTTGATTTTAGTGATTATGGTATAACGTGCCTTTCCTCAAATAATATGGACTATTTACCTATGTGGGCTTATTATACGAATAACCATAAGGGATTTTGTGTGGAATACGAGGTAATAAAAAAAGATTGTATTCACGAAGTATTATATGAACCAGAAAGAATCAAAGTTGCATCTCTAATTTTGCAAAGTGGAGATGCTATTATTTCTGGACAAGTAGAAAAAGCTAATTTTTATAGCAATTTATTTTTGCAAAATTTATTTATTAAGGCTAAATCGTGGGAACACGAAAAAGAATATCGAATAGTTTATCCACTTGATGAGAATAGTAAGGGAATGAATGTGCCAATACATAAATTAGGAATGAGAATGAGCCGAATTGTTGCGGGCATAAATTGCTCGGAAGATAATAAGAAGAAGTTGAATGAAATTTCAAATTCGTTAGGCTTAGGAAATGTTTATACGAGCAGAATCCACCCAGAACAATATACGATAGACTACGTGAGATAAGGCATTTTCTGCGGAATCCCGGGCAAAACACCCGGGATTTTTTGACTTTTAAACCAAGGAATGTTAAAATGAAAAAACATGGCAATTTATAAAAAAAGGAGAAAAGATGCGGAAAAAGACAGGAAAAATATGGATCGCGGCCTTGGTATGCATAGGAATGATGATTGCTACGGTATGTGGATTGAAGGTATCGGCAGCAGAGACTGATGTGATGACAGAGCCGGTATTGGAGTATATCGTAATCGATAATCCACGAATTGATACGCCGGGGACACAGACAATTGTGGCAGGTTACCAGGCGAAAGATATATTGACAGATGCAGTATTGACGTATAAGAATACGGTGACGGATGAGGAAGAGACGGTATCCGCATCCAGGATCGATGCGGATACTCTGGTATTCGAGATGAATTATACAGACGAGTCGGGAAGTGGAATCTACAGTCTGGAGAGTCTGGACTTTGAAGCAGATGAACAGACGTACAGCCTTGATTTTTCCAAATGCGGAATCGAAGGAAAATATGGTGTGAACCAGTCTTGTGAGACGGAGCCGGATGCAGTCGTTGAAGATTCTGATACACAGGAAGAGACAAATGATTCCGATGTGTCATTTACAACGATTACAAAAGACGGTGAAGTGACAGAGAATACAGATATATCCGATGTCGTAGAAGATGCAGTCGCACAGCAGTCTTCCGATTTCGGAATTGCAGTCTATGCGGAAAATGGCGCCAGAACAACTTCCACGGGGAAAGTAATCGTTGTGCTGGATCCTGGACATGGAGGGTTCGATCCGGGAACCAGTGGATTTGGAGCAAATGAAAAAGATCTGACATTAAAGATCGCAAAATATTGCAAAGCTGCGTTGGAAAGTGATGGAAGAATCCAGATCTATATGACCAGAGAGACAGACACAAGTGTAGGAAATGCGACAGATGTAAGTACAGACCTGTACAACAGAATTCAGTATGCAATCGGAAAGAAAGCGGATTTGTTTGTAAGTCTTCATCTGAATTCGGCCGGGGCAAGTGCGAAAGGTTCAGAAGTATATTATCCGAACAGCAATTACAGAGCAGATATAGGAGCGCAGGGAAAGACGCTTGCAACGGATATTCAGAATGAATTGGTGAAATTAGGCTTATATAACAGAGGTGCGAAGATTCAGAATTCAACATCAAGCAAATATTCGGACAATTCGGTACAGGATTATTATTATGTGATCCAGCAGAGTAAAAGAGCCGGATTCCCGGGAATCATTGTAGAACATGCGTTTCTGAGCAATCAGAATGACTATAATAATTATCTCAGTTCCGATGAAAAGCTTAAGAAATTAGGAGAAGCCGATGCCAAAGGAATCCTTACTTATCTTGAGACAGGCGGCTATGTAGGCAAATGGGTAAAAACAGGAAGCCAGTGGAAATATCAGAACTATGACGGTTCTTATGTGAAGAACTGCTGGAAACTGATCAAGAATCTCTGGTATCATTTTGATGCGAACGGGATCATGCAGACCGGATTTCTGACACTGAATGGAAAGACGTATTATCTGCAGTCAAGCGGAGCCATGAAAACAGGCTGGCAGAAGATCAGTAATACATGGTATTACTTTGAAAGCAGCGGAGCCATGGTAAGTAACGGTTGGAGATGGATCAATAGCAAATGTTATTATTTCGATAAAAATGGCAAGATGGCAGCCGATACATGGATCGGAGAGTATTATGTGGATGCCTCTGGAGCCTGGGTAAAAGACAAGCAGAAAGAGACAGATAAGTGGATCAAGTCATCGGGCCGCTGGTGGTATCGTCACGCAGATGGAAGCTATACAAGATCCGGATGGGAATACATAGGAGGTAAATGGTATTATTTTGATCAGAACGGCTGGATGGTAACAGGCTGGCAGAAGGTAAAAGGAAGCTGGTATTACATGGAAAGTAATGGAGCCATGGTAAGCAGCGGCTGGAAATGGATCAATAGCAAATGCTATTATTTCGATAAGAATGGAAAGATGGCAGCGAATACTTGGATCGATGGCAGTTATGTGGATGCCTCCGGAGCCTGGGTGAAAGATAAGAAGCAGGAACCAGATAAATGGATTCGGTCATCGGGCCGCTGGTGGTACCGTCATGGCGATGGAACCTATACAAGATCCGACTGGGAATACATAGGAAATAAATGGTATTATTTTGACCAGAATGGCTGGATGATAACAGGCTGGCAGAAGGTAAGCGGAAGTTGGTATTACATGGAAAGCAATGGCGCAAGAGTAGCGGATGGCTGGAAATGGATCAATAACAAATGCTATTATTTTGATAAGAATGGAAAGATGGCAGCCGATACATGGATTGATGGCAGCTACGTGGATGTGTCCGGAGTCTGGATAAAAGATAAGAAGCAGGAACCGGAGAATGTGACAAAGACTGGCTGGGTACAGTATACCGGACACTGGCTGTATTACAATGCTGATGGAAGTGCTGTGAAATCAAACTGGAAATCAGTCAACGGCATCTGGTACTATTTTGACCAGAATGGCTGGATGGTCACTGGCTGGATGACCCTGTCAAGTGGAAAGTATTATCTTAATCCGACGAAGAACAGCGATGGCGTAGAAGGAGCCATGCTCAAAGGATATAAGCAGATTGATGGCAAATGGTATTATTTGCGTTCAGGAGAATCCCCGGAAGGCTCACTGAGATATGAGGGCGTGACTTCAATCAGGGGAACTTCTGCCATGGGAACCAATAAGACAACCGTAGTAAATAAGATGGTGAAAATGTTCCGGAAAAGTAGAAAAACTTATCCGGCACAGGCACTTACGAAGGGAAATGCACCGACAATAGAGGCATTTTGTCAGATTGTATATGACGAAGCAGTGATCGAAGGCATAAAACCAGAGGTCGTATTCGGACAGGCTATGAATGAGACAGGGTATCTGCAGTTCGGAGGGGATGTGAAGATTGAGCAGTTCAACTTTGCGGGACTTGGAGCTTCCGGCGGAGGTATAGCAGGAGAATCCTTTAAGAGCGTAGCAGAAGGTATTCGGGCACAGGTACAACATCTGAAGGGATATGCGTCGACGGAAGCATTAAAGCAGACATGTGTTGATAACCGTTATAAATGGGTTACAAAGGGCTGCGCACCATATGTGGAATGGCTTGGACAGAAGGAGAATCCGAATGGAAAAGGATGGGCGACATCAAAGAATTACGGAATGAACCTGATGGAGAAGTATATCATACCAATGTACTCACTGTAGAGTGTTACGAAAGGAGAGGGAGAGTATGAGGAAGCGTACAATCGTATTAACTGCATTGTTAGCCGGATGTCTGGTGGTCGGCTGTCAGGGAAAAGAAGCGAAGGATAATACGGCAAAGGACAAGGCAAAGACCGAAATCGGGAATGAGAAAAAAGAAGATACCAAATCTTCGGATGATCAGGAAGCGGAAACAGAAGAGAATAATGCCGGTGAGGAATCGTTAGAAACCAAGTCCGATGAGCAGACTTCGCAGGATACGAACATGGAAGAAGCGCAACAGCCGGTCAGTGTGACGATTTACTCAGAAAATGAAAATGCAGATGGCTTTGATCAGGAAACGATACAAGTGGATGCATTATCAGCAGAGAATCTGATCGCTCAGTTGAAGAAGAAGGGAATGCTTTCAGAGGACGTTCAGGTTAATTCTTTTGAAGAGACCGAAGACGAGGGAGAAAAGGCATTAAAGCTCGATTTGAATCAGGTGTACCTTCAACAGCTCCAGTCCATGGGAAGTACCGGAGAATATATGATCATGGGAAGCGTATGCAATACATTCCTGGATGCATATGGATGTAACAAAATACAGGTTACGACAGACGGGCAGGAAATTGTGACGGGGCATGCAGAGTATCCAGGCTATAATGGAAAATTCGAATAAAGTATAAAAGAACAAAAAAGCAAGGCAGTTCCAGATGATGGAAAATGTCTTGCTTTTTGTCTGGTATTATTTCTCGGTTTCCAGCAGATATTTTTTTGCATCCTTCAGGAAACTGAATGTGATAAGAACAATCACTGCAGCAATCGGAAATGCAGCAATAATACTTACTGACTGAAGGTTGCTCATCGAACTGTCGGAGAATACCAGTGCGATCGGAAGTGCGATCAGAAGGACGCACCACATCAGTTCGATCAACTTGTGAGGAGACTCATTTTCCCCGAGCTTGTGATAACTATAGCAGGCTCCGATCAATGCGATAGAATCAAAGGATGTCGCATAAAAGGCAACCATTGTGATGAACAGTAACGCAAGGATCAGAGGTGCACATGGAAGTGTCCGGATGATCGCAATAATGATGGAATACAGATCTCCGTTCTTCTGATACATTGCAATATAATCTGCAGCACCGGCAATCTGCTGTCCAAGCGAGTAGTTGCCAAGAATGATAAAGCTTACGATTGTTGATCCACAGCCAAAGAGATATCCGCCGAAGATTGTCTGCCGTACGGTACGGCCGCGGGAAATGTTACCGATGAAGAACGGTGTTGCTACACACCATACCATCCAGTAAGCCCAGTAGAAGATTGTCCAGGTTTGCGGGAACGAGGTTGTCCGTTGCGGATCCGTGTAAGTCGCAAGTTGGAAAAAGTTCTGTACGACACGTCCGATGGCAGAGAATCCGGTCTCGATGATGTACTTGGTCTCGCCTCCGAACAGGAACACATACGCCAACAATCCGAAGAAGAGATAAATGCAGGACTTGGCAAGGAAACTGATTCCTTTGAAACCATGCAGCAAGGAATAAGTGTATACCACGCAGGTAAGTACCAGGATGATGATCGTTACAACGGTACGATTCAGTTCGACGTGGAAAAGCTCACCGATGACACTAGCCATCAGAGGAGTTGCAAGACTGAAGGTAGTAGCGGTACCGGCCAGAAGTGCGAAGACTGCCAACAAATCGATTAGGCGTCCGAGGATACCGTCTGTATATTTGCCAAGAATAGGACGGCATGCTTCCGAATATTTCTGACGATCTCTCTTTCTTACATGTAACATGAATCCAAATGCAACAGCCAGAACAAGATAGAATCCCCACGGAATCAGACTCCAGTGGAAGATAGGATAGACACTTGCCCAGTCCTGGATACTTCCCAGTTCTGCAATATGCGGATCAGAAGCATATAGGATCCACTCAGAAAAAGAGTAGAACAGGATATCTGCAGCAAGACCTGCGGTAAACATCATAGATCCCCATGCAAAGAAAGAGAATTTCGGCTTTTCATCCGGTGCACCAAGTACAATGGTTCCATAGCGGGAACATGCAATGTAGATGGAGATCAGGAAGATCCCAAGTCCGATAATCAGATAGTAGACACCGAAGGTATCACCGAATAAAAAGCGGATCTTGCCAAGTACCACATTCGACTGTTCGGGCAGGCAGAAGAAGAGGATACACAGTCCGATGATCAGGACTAATGGCAGTAATGTGATCATCCAGTCGATGTTTTGGCTTTGCGGTTTTGTCTGATTTTTTGCTGATTGTTTTGATGTGTTCATTATGCATTTCCTCCTTTTACGTAAGAATGATATGTAGGATCAATCTCTGCAAGTTCTTTGATGTCATCAATTTCGATGATGTCGCCTTTGTTCATTTCCATAATACCAAGCTGGTAATTTTCAGGATGACAGAAGAGGGCAACGTCATCCCAATAAATCTGCCGATTCTTTTTTGATTCAAATTCTAGTTCCAGATGAGAACGGAGCTTTTCTCCGTCTTCCTTTGTCCAGCGTGAGATGCTGTAAAGCTGCCAGCCGGATGCGCCGCCGGTACGGCTGCAGGAAGTCACGATTCCATCTTCTAATGTCAGCAGCCATTCATCAGTCTCAGAATCTGTCCATACACAGTTGTATCCGGAGCGTTCGAATTCAGGTTGCAGGACAACATCGTTGTATATCATCTGGTCACCGTCAAGGATGATCACATCATCCAGGTACCGGCGTGCAACATACAGAGAGGAGATATTATTACAGGTATCATAGTAAGGATTTTCGATGAGCGTTACGCCGGGATACTGAGTTTCCAGTTCGTAGAACTGTTCCTTCAGATATCCTGCAACAACATATATCTCCTGAATCCCGTTATGGTGTAACCCCTCTATCACGGTGTCGATCATGCGGACACCATTGACCTTTACAAGCGGCTTCGGGGTTGTCAGTGTGACAGGCTGCATTCGGGAACCAAATCCGGCAGCCATAATGATTGCTCTTTTTACAGTATGCATAGTGTTATATTTCCTCCTTCTGTACGATCCGGTAATATTCTTTGGCATAACGATACTGGCGTAAGGAATATTCGCCGAAATCAACGCCGAGATAACGCTTGTATTCGCACCAGTTACTCCAGAGAAGTCCGGCTGCGGCAATGTAACAGTAGATCTTGATACGTGTGGTGTCCGGACATCCTTCTGGAAAATACAGGGAAATGAGTCGATCCACCTGTTCTCTGTTATATAAGGAATAGATACAGAACATGGCAATATCAAGATGCGGATCCTGCATTCCTGCGTATTCCCAGTCAATCAGACGGATATCTTCATTTCCGTCGGCATCTGTTGCAAATAAAAAGTTATCTGGTACGGCATCGATATGAGTCAGTACCTCTGCTTCCTTATATTTTTCAATGTAAGATTGTAAAGAAAAGACATGCTCTTTCGTCTTTTGATAATCGCGGTATATAGACGAACGTCCATTCCATAAGCTTTCGTAGAATTCAATCTGCTTAAATACATCAAAATGGTGATCGACTTTTAACTTCATCTCATGAAACTGCCGTAATTTCTTCATGCATTTGGCGAGGTCATCCGGATTATCCGGGTCACATACACGGGCATTTTCGAGAAAACGGGTAAGTTTGTAGCCATTTTCTGGATTGATATATTCAATATCGTCACAAAGACCTTTGTCTTTGATGACCTGATAGACCTGTGCTTCCTCACGCCGATTGATCAACTGATCGGTTCCTTCACCCGGAATCCGCATAATGTGCTTGGTGCTGTTGCAGTCGAAAAGGAAAGAGCGGTTGGTCATTCCTTTTTTTAATACTGTGATATTAGAAATATTATCAGGTTCTGTATGCAATGCAGCAGCGGCAATTTCAAGGATCTCAGATTGCAGATGATTGGAATGACTGTCTAATTCCCGGAGCTGTTCGAAGGTGTTGATCTCAACGATATCGGAAGCATGGGCGACCTTTGCTGGAATCATCATTTTCCCTTTTTCATATAAAGTTTCTTCCCAAAACTTATTGTAATATCGTGGGTCAGCATCAAAGCGGATGAGCCGTTCCCTGATTATATCGGCATCTTTCTTCAGCAGATAACTGATTCCAATCATCGAATTACCACCGGATGAATGGGAAACTGTAGTTAATTCAAGCTTCCGATTGACACGGACGGAACTGTCGTTATCGACTAGGTCGCTGACCATATACCAAGAGTAAAGCTCATGCTTCTGAAATGGATTACAGTCACACCAGATGTCGCATGGAATGATATAAGCATTAGCCAGATGTTCCCGTGCCAGATACAGAGAATGCAGATTGTTCTTTGATGCATAATCCGCATTGACGATTAATTCCACACCATAGTCATCAATCAGGTATTCGTATTGTTCCTTCATGAATCCGACAACTACATAGATTTCATGGATGCCGGCTTCATGAAGCTGTCTGACCTGACGCTCGATCAAAGGTTCACCGTGAACTTCTAATAAGCCTTTTGGAGTCTCTGTGTTGATCGGGACCATCCGCATACCAAAGCCCGCGGCGAGGATGACGGCCCTTCTTGGAGCAGATTCCTGAATATTGGAAATGGCTTTTTCTGTCGGATGAATGGACTCATCCAGATAACCTTCAATGATAAGCTGGCGGATGGAACGGTTGACAATTCCGAGGGAATGACCGGACACTTCGGCAAGCTTTCGCTGATTGGTGTATGTATTTGTTATGATTAAGTTCAAAATATCACTTTCTTGAATGTTCATGTACTTACCTCCCTTGAAAGAATATGAACATAAGAGGATTATATACTTGGGACAGGGAAATGTCAAGGTGAGGAGAGAATTTACCGATTACATTGATATAACAAAAAATATAAAGAGAATTTATTGAAATAAAAATAAGGATTGTTTATAATATATTGTATTTGTACATTTATATAAAATATTTTTGAAAATATATTACAAGAGAGAAAATGTGGGATGAAAAAGAGAAAGATTCAAGAAAGAAAAAAATCAAAAGGAAGATTAAAAAAAGTAGGAAATATTCTATCGGTTATATTGCTGACAATAGCTTCATTGTTGTTGTTTAGTGCCAGATGGATGTTTGCAACATGGGCAAACTTGTCTATGGATGAATTGGTATATCATCTGAAGGCTCCTTTGGAAGGAACCAATACGGACATGATAAAGACATATTGTTTACAGAGTATAGTGCCAACTGTAATTATTTTGCTGTTATCAGTGTTCTTGTTATATCGTAAATCGAAAAAGAAAAATATAATTAGCTTAGGATATGCGCTTGCAGCTATAGGAATATTGGTAACTACGGTTGGAGTAACATGGAGCAAATTAGATGTAAGCGGATATATGAAAGGACAGAATACATATTCAACTTTTATAGATAAGAATTATGTGGATCCGGCATCGGTAAAAATTACATTTCCAGAACAGAAAAGAAATTTGATCTATATTTTTCTGGAATCAATGGAAATGACATATGCAGATAAAAAAAATGGAGGCGCATTTGAAAAGAATACAATACCGGAGTTGACAAAATTAGCGGAAGAAAATGAAGATTTTTCGGAAAATAATAAAAAGTTAAATGGAGGAATAAGTTTAAGTGGTACAGGGTGGACAATGGGCGCTATGTTTGGGCAGACTTCTGGATTGCCACTCAGTATATCGATTGATAGAAATGCTATGTCAAGTCAGGATTCATTCTTCCCGGGAGTAACAACACTGGGAGATATTTTGAAACAGGAAGGTTATTCTCAGACACTTTTAATTGGATCGGATGCTACATTCGGTGGACGACGTCTGTATTTTGAAGATCATGGTTCGTATGAAATTGAAGATTACAATTATGCTCTTGAGAATAATAAGATCCCGGAAGGTTATAAAGTCTGGTGGGGATATGAGGATCAAAAGTTATTCGGATTTGCGAAAGAAAAATTACAGGAACTCTCGCAGAAGGATGAACCGTTTAATCTGACAATGTTGACAGTGGATACACATTTCGAAGATGGATATGTATGTGATTTGTGTGAAGATAAATTTGGAGATAATCAATATGCCAATGTTATGGCATGTTCAAGTAAGCAGGTGAAAGCGTTCATCGATTGGGTAGAACAACAGGATTTTGCAGATAATACCACGATTGTTATATCGGGAGATCATCCGACAATGGATAAAGATTTTTGCCAGGATGTTCCGGCTGATTATCAAAGAAAAGTATATACAACTTATATCAATGCCAGTGCGCAGAAAGAAATAGAAGGAGAAAGGGTATATTCAACTTTTGATAATTTCCCGACGACAATTGCAGCATTGGGAGCAGAAATAAAAGGAGAAAGGCTCGGTCTTGGAACTAACTTATATTCCTCAAAACAAACATTAACAGAGTGTTTAGGGGTAGAAAAAGAACAAAGTGAATTATTGAAAAAATCAAAATTATTGAATAAATTAGCCAAGATAGATAAGAAAAAATATAATAAGTATGCAAATGAAAATTACGCGCCAGAAGGAGAAATAAAAATAAAAGAATATAAGGCGGAAGAAAAAATATTACCATTACGTGTGAAAAATATTCAATATGTTGAAAATGGGGTTAAAGACGTAAAGGTTGCAATATGGAAAAATGAAGATGAAAGTGATAAACAGTGGTTTTCATTGGCATTGTTTGATAATAATGTCTGGAAAGCAGACGCAGATATGAGTTTATTTGAAGATCTAAACGGAGAGTATAAGATTAGTGCATATATTGATGATGGAAAAGATAACTCGTATTGTGTGGCACAGACAACAGCAACAATAGAATAAGACAAACTCTCTTATGATTTTAAATAAGGATCATAAGAGAGTTTTTTTAATCGCCATATGTTCGAAAGAAGTTGTCAATGACGGTTTTGTAGATGAACACAGTTAAAAGAAAGAAAAAAAGTGAATAACTTGTTTTTGGATAAGGAGGATGATATAATAAATCAGTTAGAGACATAGATAAAAACCAAAATATATACAGTGATAAAAAGGTAAGAAAATGAAGATAACACGATATATGATTATAATGGTAAGCACTTTCTTTTTTGTGTTTGGGATGGGGAATAAAGTTGAGGCGTATGAAGAAACGACAAAAATACATTTTATTTCCTTACATGGCAGCACAGATGCTATTTTATTGGAAAGTGATGGACATTATGGAATGGTAGATTCGGGTGAAGATTGGGACTATCCTAATGGTGAAGATCCAAAATATCCATTGCGGGATGGGATATCCAAAAATGTAGGATATGAACAGCAGGTAATACATTATCTGGAGAAGATGGGAGTACAGAAATTAGATTTCTATATAGGTACACATGCACATAGTGATCATATAGGAAGTGGTGATGAGATATTGGATCATTTCCCGACAGATCGATTATATATTAGTGAATATGATGATTCGTATCAATTAGATGCACATGGAAAAGATCCAACAGATCCATATTATTATCCAGAAGCAAAAGAATACAGACTTTGGGATAATCAATATGTGTATGATAAGTTGATTGCATCGGCGAAGAGAAATGGCGTGGAAATTATCTCTGATCTTGATTTGGATAAGAATGCTCAATATCGGAATTTTACAATGGGCAAAATGCAAATCAGTATTATGAACTATGAAAGAAAAAGAGATTCTGAAGGAAAATTTGTTCCGGTTATTATGGAAAATGAAAATTCATTAGTTGTAAAAGTAAGTGCATATGGAAAGAATGCTCTTTTAACATCAGATATAGATCCTACAGAAGGAGCAACAGGTAAGCTTGCGGATGAATTGATTGAACAATTGTGGGATACGGAAGGAATCCAAGGCGATGCGGCAGAAGAGATAGAGAATATCGACTATCAAATTCCATATACATTGAATGAAGAAGATGCAAATGCAGAATTGCCAGATGAGAAGGAAGCCAATCGAAATGAATCAGAACCCAATTCGGGCAAAAAAATTAGAATTGATTTAATGAAAATGGCACATCATAGTCTGGATTATAATAATACTACATATTTTTTGACATCACTAAATCCCAAAACTGCAATAGTAACGGGTTATATGAGTTGGTTTAATGAGAGGATGAAAGAATGTTTGCCTAATACGGAAGTATTTGGGACTACAACGGATTCGGCGGCAGTTATTTCGGAATTTTCGGCGGAGAATGGTTTGACAACTAGATATATAAAAATAGAACCTGAATGGAGCCAGATAGATGAAGAATGGTATTATTTTAATGAGGACGGAAGAACGGTACGAGGATGGAATAATATAGATGGAAAACGGTACTATTTTGATATGAAAGGAATTGTACAAATTGGTTGGAAACAAATCGAAAACAATAGGTATTATATGAATAGTTCGGGCGAAATGCAGACCGGTTGGCAGTATATAGGTGGAAAATGGTATTATATGGATGATTCTGGGAAGATGCAGACTGGCTGGAAACAGATCGAAAATAAATGGTATTATATGAACAAATCAGGTGAGATGCAGACTGGCTGGAGACAAATCGAAAATAAATGGTATTATATGAATAAATCAGGCGAGATGCAGATCGGTTGGAAACGAATTGGAGATAAATGGTATTATATGAACGAATCAGGCGAGATGCAGATTGGTTGGCAGCGTATAGAACAAAAATGGTATTATTTATACAAAAATGGAACAATGGCATATAATGTTCGGATTGGAAAATACTATTTAGGAAAAAACGGACAGATGAAATAAGCAAAATAATATAATAGAAACGAGTGTGTAATGAAAGCAATTAGTAAAAAACCATCAGAAAAATCGATATATATATGGAACATAACTGGAAGCATAGCGAATGCATTGTTGTCAGTGGTGGTGCTAATGCTTACTACGAGATCGGTTTCTAGTGGAGAAGCGGATATTTTTAGTATTGCATGGTCTATCAGTCAGTTGATGGCAACAATTGGCACATTTCAAATCAGAGTGTATCAAGCTACAGATGTTAGACAGAGATTTAATTTTAAGCAATATTGGGTGTTCCGATTAATAACTCTATTTTTTATGATGATAATAAGTGCAGGTTATATTGTCGGAAGAGGGTATGAAGGAAATAAGGCGAAAATAGTTTTTATTGTCTGTATATACCGAGCTGTTGATTCTTTGGCTGATGTGTATGAGGGGTGGTTTCAACAAAAAGAACGCTTGGATCTGGCTGGAAAGGCGTTGACGTATCGAATTATATTTGCAGTATTCGGTTTTGGAATAACCTTGAAGTTTACAAACAATATGGAATATGCTTGTTGGAGTCTTGTGGCTTCGTATGTGATATGTTTTTTCCTGTTTGATGTCAGATATAATAAAGGATTGGAATTATATGAAGAAATACGACGAAAAACCAGAACTAAATGGTGGGTGTTAGAACTTGCAAAGGAAGGACTTCCGCTTTTTGTCAATGCGTTTATTATCATGTCAATTATGAATACTCCTAAAATTGTATTGGATAATTCAATTACAAAAGGAATAATGAACGATGGAACACAGACTATATTTAATATATTATTTATGCCTGCATCTGTTTTATCTCTTGCATATATAGTTTTTAGACCGTTAATTACAGAAATGGCAATTCTTTGGGAGAAGAAGAAAAATAAGGAATTTCTGAAAATCTTAGGGAAAATAATAGTTTGCCTGATGGCCATGGCTGTGTTACTGATGGCAGGAAGTGCGGTGTTGGGACTTCCGGTGTTGTCACTTATCTATGGATTGAGGCTAGAAAAATATAAAGCGGAGTTGCTTACTATAATTTTAGGAGGGTGCTTTTATACATTTGCAGCGGTTCTTGATAATGCATTGGTTGTGATACGAAAACAATATTTGTTGATTGTTTCATACGTTGTGAGTTGGATATACATTAAATTTGTAACAGACATATTTGTTATAAAATGGAAAATGTTGGGTGCGAGTATTGCATATATGTCGACTATGATTATTTTTTTCGTAATTACGCTGTTACTATTTATAATAAGTTTTTACGTAGAAATGAAAAATGGAGAGAAGAGAAATGAAAAAATATGATACGAGCAAAAGTTATGAACCGGAAGTGTTGAAAAAATTACATACGGTACAATTGGAGATGTTAAATGATTTTATCCGTGTATGTGATAAACATGGTTTGACGTATTTTGTTGTATATGGAACAGCAATTGGTGCTGTAAGACATCATGGCTTCATTCCATGGGATGATGATATAGATGTTGCGATGCTGAGAAGAGATTTTGATAAATTTTGCGAAATTTTTTATGAAGAATTGAGCGAAAAGTATAATTTATTAACTCCACAAATAGACGGAAGATATGCATGCACAGTAACACACATACAGAAAAAGGGCACAAAATTTATTACAGAAGTATCGAAAAATCAAAAATACGAACAAAGCATTTTTATGGATATATTTCCTTTTGACAAGGTGGCAGATGATAGAAAAAAACAGATCCAACAAGGAAACAAAGCTAATCTTTTGGGAAAATTACTATTTCTGTCAGGAACTGCATATCCGGTAATTCCTTATGATGGAATAAAAGGAGAAATAATTGCATTGGGATGTAAAATGGTACATGCCGTTTGTAAAATTTTTCGATTAACACCTATCAAATTATATAAAAAATATGTACAAATTGCTACAGAATATAATGAAAAAAATGGCAGTGATTATGTTACGTCTTTTGAATATACAGGATGTTTGAAAGATAAGATTAAGGAAAAGGATTTGTTCCCAATGAAAAAAATTAAATTTGAAAATCTTGAAGTAAATATACCTGCAAATAATGATGAGTTTTTAAGAAAAGTTTATGGAGATTATATGAAACTTCCACCGGAAGATCAAAGAGTAAATCATATGCCGTATATAATACAATTTGAGGGAGAAGAGCCAATATATAATAAATAAGAGTTTAAATCCGTTATAGGAAAGAAAAATTGCTATATAATAATGGATGTGCTATATTTGTTAAAGACTATGTGAATAAAAATAAAAGTACAGAGGTTTGAAATGAAAAAATATTGTATTTTCGCAGCGCAGTTTTTGCCACATATGGGCGGAATTGAAAATTATACTTATAATATTTCGAAAGAATTGATAAAAAGAGGAAATCAAGTGACTGTTATTACTAATAATACGACTAACAGTGTGACAAGAGAAAAAATGGAAGGAATTGAAATTTTAAGATTTCCATGCTTTAATCTTATTAATGGACGTTTCCCGATACCAAAACTTAATCATGAATTCTGGAAGATACATTATTTTTTAAAAAAGCAGAAGTATGATCTGGTTGTGATTAATGCAAGATTTTATATACATTCTATTTATGCGGCAATATATGCGAAAAAGAAAAAAACACACTCTATATGTATAGAGCATGGGACAAGTCACTTGTCCGTTCATAATAGGTTCTTGGATGCAATTGGTGGTGTGTATGAGCATATGCATACTGAAGTATTAAAAAGAATTTGTCAAGATTATTATGGGGTTTCAGGTGCTTGCTGTGAGTGGTCTGGCCATTTTGGAATAGTTTCTAAGGGGATATTGTATAATGCGGTTGATCTGGAACGGATTGAACGGATTAAAAGAGAAAAAACAACGAATTTTAGAAAAAAATATAATATTCCGGATGATAAAAAAGTAATTACATTCACGGGCAGATTGTTAAAAGAAAAAGGAATCTATGAGTTGATTTCTGCCGTTGAAAAATATAATGCTGAAAATATTGAAAAAACATACTTGTTTATTGCCGGTGAGGGCGAGGAAAGAGAATATGTTGAAAGCCATAAGTCGGACTATATTATTCCAACCGGAAGATTGTCGTTTGAAGAAATTATTGCATTGCTTGTGCAAACGGATGTTTTTTGCCTGCCTTCGGTATCGGAAGGACTGGCAACGTCTGCATTGGAGGCAGCAGCATGTAAATGCTTCGTTATTACAACGGAACGTGGTGGGACGAAAGAGTTGATAAAAAATGAAGAATATGGGATTGTTATGGAAGATAATTCTGTGAAAAATATATATCATGCATTAAAAAAAGCGTTGCAAGATGATGCAAAACGAAAAAAAGCACAGGAATTGAGTTACGAGAGATTAAAAAAAGAGTTTACATGGGAACGTACAACAGATAACTTAGAGAGGATTGTTGAAAATTAATTATGAAAAAACTGATTATTATTCCTGCATATAATGAGGAAAGTAATATCGAAAAAACAGTTACTGCAATTCAAAGAGATGCGGAAGGTTTTGACTATGTGATTATTAATGACTGTTCTAATGATCATACCAGAAAGATATGTGAAGAGAATCATTATAATATTGTGAATCTTCCAATTAATCTGGGAATTGGCGGCGCGGTGCAGACCGGCTATAAATATGCAATGGAAAATGATTATGACGTTGCGGTGCAGGTTGATGGAGATGGACAGCATGATCCAGAATTTTTGAATAAAATGGCAGAACATTTGGAAAAAAATAATCTGGATATGGTAATAGGATCAAGATTTATAGAAAAAGAAGGATTTCAATCTTCGAAATCCAGAAGAATCGGAATATTGTTTTTCTCGAATATGATCACGTTGCTTACAGGGAAAAAAATTACTGATCCGACATCGGGACTTCGTATGGCGGGAAAAAATGTAATTGCTCTATTTGCAAAAGACTATCCACAGGATTATCCGGAACCGGAAAGTATTGTTGCGGTATTAAGGAGAAAGATGAAAGTAGAAGAAATTCCGGTTGTAATGCGTGAAAGAACTGGAGGCGTGTCATCAATTTCGTTGAATAAATCGATTTATTATATGATAAAAGTTACACTTGCAATATTGATAGAAACAATTAGAAAATATTAGAGGTTATAATAATTATGAATGTACGAATTCAGATAATCATAGGTGTTATTGTACTTGGCGCACTTATTGTTATAGTTAATATGATAAGACAAAAAAAATTAGAACTGAGATATGCACTTGCATGGATGGCAGTTGGACTGGGCATATTGATTCTGGATTGTTTTCCGCAATTGACAACCCGGATTGCAGGCAAGATGGGAGTGGCAAGTCCGGTTAACCTGCTGTTTTTTGGAGGATTCTGTTTTTCGCTTGTAATTATATTTGTGTTGACAATAGCAGTATCGCGGGCATCCATCAGGATTAAGCAATTGACGCAGGAACTTGCGCTGTTCGAGAAAAAGTACACAGAAGAACATGAAAACAATGATGAGTACAGGGGATAAAAGTTGCATAATCTCACATTATCATATATAATGTAACGAGTTAATATAAGGTGGTGCATTATGAAAAGCAAATTAAAGCGTTGCGAATCAATATTATGGCTGGTTATTAAGCTTTGCTTATATATTATATTGATGGCAACTTTCATGTTAATATTATCAAGAGAGAATAGAGCGTTGATCAAACCGTCCAGAACAATGGGTATTACATTGAGCACATTCGTTGTTGTTGGACTTCTTTTCGTATCTATATATGGACGCTATGATGTGGGAAGAAGAAAAAGCAAACCTATCATCTACTCCATGTCACTGGCAGTAATCTTTACGGATATAATCACCTACATCCAGTTGATGGTTATGAATACAATTACACCGAGCGTATACGCATTAAGATTTGTGAGTATCAAAGCGTTAATACTTACGGTGATTGGACAGATTGTAATCATTGTTATCTTTGTGTATGCAGGAAATGCGTTGTTCTTTATGATTCATGCACCGGAAAAGTGTTATGTAGTGACATCTTCTCAGGAAGCACTGGATGAAATCGTAAGAGGTATATTGAAGTTTAAAAAGCAGTACAGAATTGTGGGGATTTTAGATTACCGAGATACACATGTACTGGAAAAACTGAAAGATGCGGATACGGTATTTCTGTACGATGTGCCGATTTTCCAGAGAAGTGAGATTACGAACTTCTGCTATAAGACAAGAAAGAATGTATATTTTAATCCGGAGATAGAAGATATCGTTGAGATGACATCAGAGTACTACATGCTGGATGATATTTCTGTGCTTAATTATAATGTAAAAGGGCTGACAATGGAGCAGCGCATTATCAAACGATGTATAGACATTGCAGGATCTCTGGTGATGGGAATCGTATCTTCTCCGATCTGGATCATGAGTGCAATTGCGATTAAAGTGTATGATGGGGGAAGTATCCTGTTCAAACAGAAACGTGCAACAATTAACGGAACAGTATTCGAAGTGTATAAGTTCCGTACAATGAAAGAACATGTGGAGAACAGATCTGTAACCGAAGATGATGACAGAATCACGCCTCCGGGAAGAATCTTAAGAAAGATTCGTATGGATGAGCTTCCACAGCTCCTGAATATCCTGAAAGGGGATATGAGCTTTGTAGGACCGCGGCCGGAGATGCTTGAAAATGTAGAAGCTTATACAGAGGCACTGCCGGAGTTCAGATATCGTCTGCGTGTAAAGGCGGGACTTACCGGTTATGCACAGATTGCGGGTAAATATAATACCACACCGAAGGACAAGCTGATGATGGATCTGATGTACATCGAGAATTACAGTGTGTTTAAAGATATCCAGCTTCTGTTCCAGACTGCGATTGTATTGTTAAAGTCTGACAGTACAGAAGCATTCAAAAAAGGAAATGGCGGACAGGAATACAAATTTGTACCGGTTGAAGAAGAAAATAAAGAGAATGAACTATAAAGAAGAGAATGTTAAGGAGAAAGAACGATGGAAGAAAATATTAAAGTAAGTATTATCATGCCTGTTTACAAGGTTGAGGAATATGTGGGGAAAGCAATCGAAAGTATTCAGGCGCAGACTCTGAAAGAATGGGAGTTCCTTATTGTGGATGACGGTACACCGGACCGCAGTGGAGAGATTTGTGATGAATACGCAGCAAAAGACAGCAGAATCCATGTGATTCATAAAGAAAACGGTGGTGCACCAAGTGCCAGAAATATGGCAATCGAAATCGCAAAGGGAGAATACATGTATTTCCTGGATTCCGACGACTGGGCAGAACCTACGATGTTAGAGGATATGTATAATCTTGCAAAACGTGACAATGCACAGCTTGTGGTTGCCGGATTCTATATTGATACTTATATTGGAAACGGACAGTATATGACGGATGATTATCTTGTACCGGATGCAGTATATCCAAATAAAGAAGAATTCCGTAAGAATGCTTATAAACTGTTCGATAAGAATCTTCTGTATACTCCATGGAACAAATTGTTTGAAGCAAAATATGTTATGGAACATAACTTAAGATTCCCTACAACATTCTGGGATGATTTCCCGTTCAATGTAAGTGTTGTAAGAGAAGTAGAGCGCGTAACAGTTACATCAAAACAGTACTATCATTTCCTGAGAGCAAGAACTGAATCTGAAACTGCGGCTTACAGACCGGGAATGTATGAAAAACGTGAAGAAGAACACGGCTGGATGCTGAATCTGTATAAAGAGTGGCATGTAGGTGATGCTGCAAGCACAGAGATGATCGCCAGAAGATACATTGAACGTTTTATTGGATGTGTAGAGAACGTTACGAACCCGAAGTGTGAAATGACAGAAAAGGAAAAACGTCAGGAAATCAAGAAGATGCTGGCAAATCCTAGAGTTGCAAAGATGGTAAAGGTTGCAAAACCACGTTCCAAGTACATGAAGATCATGCTTCTTCCGATTAAATGGAATAGCACATTCCTGACATATCTGGAAGCAAAAGTGATTACACATGTAAAAACAAAGAATACGAAGTTGTTTACGAAGTTAAAGGTAGGAAGATAATGGAAAACAGACCATTTGTTAGTGTAGTAATGCCGGTATATAATGTGGAAAAGCATCTGGAAAAGGCTGTTCAGAGTGTGCTGGATCAGACATATCAGAATTTTGAAATCATACTGGTAGATGATTGCTCACCAGATAACTGTCCGGAACTCTGCGAAAAGATTGCCAAGTCAGATGAGAGAATTCAGGTATTACATCATGAGGTCAATCAGGGACTGAGCTGTGCGAGAAACACAGGACTTGCAAAGGCAAAGGGCAGATATGTCTGGTTTATGGACTCTGACGATTATGTTGAGAATGACCTCTTTGAAAAAGCATATAAATCAGTAGAACAAAATGAAGCAAAAGTAATTCTTTTTGGATTAGTAGAAGATTATTATGATGCAAATGATGAATTACATCACAGCATTGAAATAAAAGAAAAAGCTAAGAATTATGTGACGGCAGATGAGCTAAGAGATTACGTGATAACTCTGGAGCAAAAGACACTTTATGGATATGCCTGGAACAAGTTCTATCATCTGGATTATTTGAAAAATCTGGGGTTACAATATGAAAAAGTAACATTAATTGAAGATATATTATTTAATGTGAAATATTTCATGGATATTGACTCAATGAATACTCTGGATTTTGCAGGATATCATTATAACAAAAGAATGGATAACAGTCTGACATCAAAATTCGTTCCGGATTATTACAAACTACATCGGAGAAGAATTGAACTGATTTACAGACAGTATCAGTATTGGAACAAAGCGGATACAGCAATAAAAGAAGTCCTGGCAGCTTTATATACCAGATACATCTTTTCTGCAATCCAGAGAAATTGTGATCCAAGAGCCAGAATGTCACATGCCAGAAAAAGAGCATGGGTGAAAAAGCTTTATCAGGAAAGTCTTGTGAAAGAATTGATTCCATATGGAAAAACAGATGCAAAATTATTAAAGATCATGTTGAAACAATTGCAAAAAGAACATGTGACATCTGTTGTTATACTTGGAAGAGTAATATATATATGTAAGACGAAACTTCCGATGGTATTTGCTGCGGTAAAACAAAAGAGGTAAAGAAGTAGATGAAATATATAAAACTTATGATGATATATGCAAGTAGAACAGTTTTGAAGCTGTTCTGGCTTGTACCTGTAAAGAAGAACTGCATATATTTTTCGGCTGATAAGGGGAGTGGTATACGCTGCAACCCTTTCTATATTTATAAATATATGAAAGAAAGATATCCGGGAAAGTATAAATATGTATGGCAGTTTGACGGGCATGTTGAGAATGCAGATACGATGACGGTAAAGCCGGGAAGTGTAAAAGATTTATACTATCAGATGACATCTAAAATACTGATCAGTAATGATGGATTTGGCAGTTTCTTACCAAAACGGAAATCCCAGACATTTATAAATACATGGCATGGTGGTGGAGCGTATAAAAAAAGTGGTACTGATTTTATCACAGACCAGCATCCGGTAGATTTGAAAATAAATGAAATCTGTGGAGGACAGACGGATATATTTATTTCAGGGTGTGAAAAATTTTCGGATGTTATGGCGAATGCGAAGAAAGTTCAGAGAAATCATTTCTTTGAGTATGGAATGCCAAGAAATGATATTCTGATTAATGGGAGTACAGAGGATATAACCGGAAAAGTGAAAAAATTCTATGGTATAGACAAAGAAGCGCATGTTATATTATTTGCTCCGACATACAGAGGCGAAGAAAAAGAAGCAAAATTCGAATCGCAGCTTGATGTGAAAAAATGTGTGGAGGCTCTTGAAAAACGCTTTGGCGGAAAATGGATCATGATGATAAGAAAGCATCATTTTGTCAAAAGCATACACACGGAAGGATGTATCGATGCGAGTGATTATCCGGACATGCAGGAATTGTTATATGCTGCAGATAGTTTTATCACGGACTATTCGTCAACAATCTGGGATTATTCACTGACGTACAAACCGGGATTTTTGTTTGTACCAGATTTAGAGGAATATACGAAAGACAGAAGCTTTTATACAGATCCGGAGACCTGGGCATTTCCACTGGCAAGAACGAATGAAGAATTAGTTGAACTGATAAAAACATATGATGCAGAGGAAAGCAGAAAGAAAATAGACCAGCATCATGAGCATCTGCAGATAAAGGAAACGGGAAAAGCAACAAAACATATAGTGGAAAAAATAATTAAAATTACAGGAAGGTAAAAGTAAAATGGACAATTTTTATGATGTAAATGATTTTTTTGCCTATGTACTGAGAAAGTGGAAATCATTTATAGGTATTATAATAGTTATAGCATTGGTTTATGGCGGTGTACGTGGGATTAATTTGCTGCAAGAGTATAGAAACCAGCCAAAAGAAGAGGAAAACGTAACAGAAGAAAATAAAGATGGAGACGAACCAATCTGGTCGAGAGTACTGATAAATATTAACATTGAACCTGTGTATAAAGAAGTCAATGGAAACACAATAGATACGACAGAACAGATTATAGAAGCATACCGCAAATTAGGTAGTTCGGAAAAAGTAATGAATCATATGTATGATACATGGTTTGAAAAGGCGGCGAAAGAAGCGGAAGCCAGAAAAACAAAATTACATGATTATGGTTACATTCTAGATAAAGAATTGAAAGATCCATATGCAAAAGCAGATTTTATGAGTCAAATTTTATTAGATGGTGTTGATCTTGGAAATTTATCACGTTCGGTAGGAACAGATAATACGTCAGAGCATATAATGGCGATAGGTTTTAAAGCAATGGATGAAAAACTTGCAAAAGAAATTGCTGCGGATTATGCAAAGCAGGTTACGGAATTGGTAAAAAATACAGTGGGTGACTTTAAGTATCAAATGGATGATACTACGGTTTTATATGAATTTCCGAGTGCAAGTGCCGGAACACAGTCAACACGTTACATTAGCAATGTTTCATCAGGAACGAAAATTACACTTCATTATGTGGCTGTACAGACGGTGAAAGGTGTTGTATGGGGCGTAATGATTGGCTTACTGGCTTCAGTTATTTTGATGTTCTTCGGCTATATGCTTACAAGAAAAGTATATACAGTAAGTGACTTGAAAAAATATGGAGTTCCGGTTATTGGCTTAGGATTTATGCCGAAGAAAGCAGGCAAGAAACTATGGGGAAAATTGTTCAGCATGTTGGAAGGCTATAATTGGAGTTGTTCGGGAATTGATGAACTGGCAAATGAAATTATTCGTTCGCAGCATGGAGCGGAGAAAGTCATTGTTGTTGCCGGAAATGGTGTACATTCGTTAGCGGCTAAAATGGTGAAGTATCTGAATGGAACAGAGGAAGAAGTATTTGTTCTGTATAATAAAAAGGAATGGAAAGCATTTGAAACAGAGACAAAAGCGAATATTATATTCGTAGAACGTTTCGGAAAGTCTCTGAAATGTGAATTGGAGCAGGAAATCGCGTTTTGGAATGAAAAAGGTATGTCTGTTACAGGTATTGTTGGAATAGATTAAGAAGGATGATGACTTATACTAATTTATAATATTATGATCTTGATCACTGTGATTTTTGCAGGATTATGGTGTCGGGAACAAAAAATAATTATTGGAAATGAAAAAAACGTGAATTTGGAAGCGGTAAAAGCTAGATGCCTTTTGTGGGCAATTCTAGCTTTTTTACCAATGTTTCTGATAAATTCACTGATGAAAAATGTAGGAACAGATTACACAAATTATTTTGTATATTTCCAGAGGATTACGACTGGACAGGGACAAAGTGTTGATATTACATATAAGATAATTTGTATAATTATTTCGAAATTAGGATTGGGATTTCAATGGGTATATGTTGTATATTCAACGATTTCTTATACACTAATGCTTGCATGTATAAAAAAATATTCACGGAATTATGCAGTAAGCTACTTAATGTTTTATCTGAATGGCTATTTTGCAACATTAGGACTTCATCAGATAAGACAGTTTGTAGCGGTTATGCTGGTATTATGGGCATTTTCATATATAAGCACACAAAAGCCTGTAAGGTATTTTATATGTGTAGGAATAGCTGCTACATTCCATTTTACGGCTTTAATTATGATTCCGTTTTATTGGATACTTGGTAAAAAATGGAAACTCTCAGCATTTGGAATTCTGGCATTGATTTTGTTACCATTTAATCTGTTCTATACACAGATAATGACATGGTTATTTGCAACATTTCTGCCAAGGTATTTAAATACAAATTATGTAACGCGTAGTTTTGGAGTGACGGCCATGTTTTTAGGATTAATACTCCTGCCAATGATGATTACCGTCATTTACGAAAAAATGAATGAAGAAAATATTGTATTCAAAAACTGTATGTATATTAGTGTATTGCTTGTGCTGTTTGGAAGCTGGCTGCCGGAATATCAGCGGTTTGTATATTATTTTTTTATACCAAGTATCGTTTATGTCCCATATCTGTTAGAGGAAGATAAGAATAAAAAGAGAAAATATATATTTTATGTAGTATTACTTGCATTCTATGCATTATATTTTAAAATGACATTCAGTCAGTGGTCGATAGCACCGTATCAAAGCGTTATTATGTAAAGGATGATTAAAATATGAAAAAAATGGTAGTGACTTATCTGCGTAAGCACAAAGAAAAAAGAATTAAAGAACAGATAACAAAGTTGATTGAAAAAGAATCTTTTGAAGATGTAAGAAATGTTCGTCCGGCTAAAATAGAAAAGATTGCGATCGTGACAAGTTATGTTGCGGCACATGCAGGGGGAATGACTTCGATTTTACGAATAGGAACAGCGCTGGAAAAAAATGGATTTTCCGTAACTTATATTGCGTTGAGTGGCCAGAGTAAAAAAGAATTAACGGAAAATGCGGGCATCAATTTGAAAAATTACCGTGGAAAAATGGAAACGAAAGAGGCACTGGAAGAAAACTATGACGTTGTTATCGCAACAGATTGGAAATCGGTTTATACAGTCACTCAGATGGATGGATATAAAATGTATTTTGTTCAGGATTATGAGCCATATTTTTGTGAAGATGGTGAGAGATACATTCTGGCAAAGAAAACATATGAATTAGGTTTACATATGATAAGCCTGGGAAAATGGAATAAACATGAGATCGAACGGAATGTAGATTGTGATACAAAAATAAGTTATGTAGATTTTCCATATGAACGAAGCGAATATCATATGGTTGAACGGGATTACGAAAGTTATAAAAATAAGAAAGAATTTGAATTTGTAGTCTATTTAAAGCAGGCAGGAAGACGTTTGCCGACGATTATTCCTCTTATGCTGGAAAAAGTAAAGAAAAGATTTGAAGAAAATCAGATGAAATTAAATATTTCATTTTATGGAGGGATCGAAGATATTCCGGAAGAACTTGGGAAGAATCTTGGAAAATTGTCAAAAGCAGAACTCATGGAATTATATGCAAAAGCAGACTTTGGAATGGTATCGTCAATGACGAATATTTCTCTGGTTCCATATGAAATGCTTGCCACAGGCTTGCCGGTAGTTGAATTTAAAGATGGTACATTCCCGTACTTCTTTGATAAAGAATCTGCTATATTAACATCATTTTCAGCAGATGATTTATATACAAAAATGAAAGAATGCATACAGAATCCGGAAAAACTGGAACAGATGCATAAAAACGCAATGCAATGTATGGAAAATTTGAGCTGGGATGCAACCGGACAGCAGTTTGCTGATATTATCAAAAGTCTTATAGATTAAATTTATGCATTAGAAATAGAAGGGCAATATGTATGAAAAAAAAATCAATCGCAGTTAATGCAATATTTAATATCATGAAAACATGTGCATCAATCGTATTCCCGCTTATTACGTATCCGTATGTGGTAAGACGGCTTGCAGTTAAGGATATGGGTGATGTTGAATTTGCAAGATCTATTATCAATTATGTTAATTTAATAGCAGGTTTGGGAATAGCGAATTATGCGATTCGAGAGGGAGCAAAACTCAGGGAAAACAGAGAAAAGTTAAATCAGTTTGCAAATCAGATGTTCTCGATTAATCTGGTTATGACTTTTATTGCATTAATTGGATTGGGGCTGTTATATTGCTTTACTCCTTATCTCCATACTTATGGGAAAATGCTTGCAATTTTCAGCTTGATTACGCTTGGAACAACTTTTATGGTTGACTGGATTAACTCGATTTACGAAGATTTCGTATATATAACAATAAGAAATGTTATTATTCAGTTTATTTCTATGATACTGATGTTGCTTTTGATAAAAGACGAAGGCGATACATTAATTTATGTGGCGATTTTAACTTTCTCAAGTGTTGGTTCTGCCATTCCAAACTTGCTCTATATAAGAAAATATTGCAGGCTGCGTTTTACTTTTAAATGTGATTTGAAGAAACATTTGAAACCGATATTGTTGCTGTTTGCAATCAGTGCGGCAACGGTTATATATGTAAATGTGGACGCAACGATGATTAAGGTAATGAAAGGCTCATATGATAATGGAATATATAGTGCTGCGGTGAAGGTATATAATATATTTAAAAATCTGGTTTCAGCAATAATTATTGTTACAGTACCAAGACTTTCTGCAATGACAACACAGAAAGATTCAACAGAATCAAAGGAATTGATGAAACTGATTTTTAATGTTGTATTGGCTATCGTATTACCTCTATGCCTGTTATCGGGGTTGCTGTCAAAGGATATTATTTTATTTATTGCAAGTAAAAAATATATTCAGGCAGGAAATGCTTTGAAGATATTAAGTGTTTCACTCGTATTTTCTTCAATGGCATCTTTTATGACGACATCAGTACTTTTACCGAATGGAAAAGAAAAGTATATATTGCGTGCATCTGTAATCTCTGCAGTTGTTAATTTTACACTTAATTTCTGGTTTATACCTAAATTAAGCTTTATCGGTGCAGCAATTACTACAATGCTAGCAGAATTTGTTATGTTTACAGTGTCGTATATGACGGCAAAACAATACATTGATCTTTCGAAAATGAAAAAGGATGTCGGAAAATATATAGCAGGATGTGCCGGGATTATCGTAGTATGGATAATGATAGAGAAAATTATGAATCTGCATGGCATTGTTCATATAATGGTAGTTGGAGTATGCTGTATGCTGGTATATATTCTGATAAATTTTAAATTATGGAAATTTGATTGGAAAGAAATACTAAGCAAAGTAAAAGAGAGAAGGAACTAGAATGGTAAAAATAAGTGTTATAATGCCGGTCTACAATTCAGAAGAATATTTGGAATGGGCGGCAGAAAGTGTTTTAAAACAGAATTTAAAAGAAATAGAACTGATTATGGTGGACGATGGATCAAAAGATAAAAGCGGGCAGATCTGTGATATCCTGAAAGCAAAGGATGACAGAGTAAAAGTTATTCATCAGAAAAATCAGGGAATATCAGCAGCCAGAAACAATGGGATGAAAGCGGCTCAGGGAGAGTATATTGCATTTATTGATAATGATGATGCTTACGTAGAAGGATTCCTGGACAAGATTTATGAGTATGCCAAGGAAAATGATGCCAATATCTTGAAATATGGATATCGTGTGATCGAAGACTGGAATAAAGACGAGAAAGCTGCAAGAACCAGAGGATTTGACAAAACACGTAAAGTAGGATTTGAAAATTTGAAAAAGGACTATCAGAAATTAAAAGACGATGGTTTCTTTAATATGATCTGGAATGGTATTTATAAGAGAAGTCTCATTGAAGAAAATAATATATATTTTCCGGAAGATGTAAAAAAAGGATATGAAGACTGGATTTTTAACTATCATTTACTGGAGTGTGTTACGGAAAATATTTTTGTATGGCAGGGGATAGAATACAATCATTATCAAAGGGGTGTGCACAGTACTTCAAGCCAGTATTATGACAACCAGCAAATGGCACTGATTATGGCGGCAAAAGAGGAATACAAGCTGGTTCAGGTATTGGAAGAAAAATACAAAGGAAAGATCAACTGGAACAGATATGCGATGGATTATTTCCTGGAAGCAATCTTAATGTTTGAAAGAAAAAATTGTCATGTGCAAAAGAAAGAAAAAAAAGAATATCTGAGCAGATTTCGTGGTATGGAAGAATTTTCTTGTCTTATAAGTGAATCGGCGAGAAAAGATTATTCGATTACAAAGAAGATGGTTGCAGATTTATTAAAGAAAAAGCAATATGGACTTTTATTGACTGTTTCACATTGGTATAATTATTTTATTGTATATAAAAGAAAAAAGAAATACAGCTAATAGATAGGACGGGTGAAAAAGATGAATATTGCAGTGATTTTTGCAGGTGGAATAGGTCGGAGAATGAATACAAAGGCTCTGCCGAAACAGTTTTTGAAATTATATGGAAAAGAAATAATTGTCTATACACTGGAACATTTCCAGAAACATAAAGATATAGATGCAATTGTTGTAGCGTGTGTCGCAGACTGGATTCCTTTCTTAGAAGAATTATTGGAAAAGTATCAGTTGACGAAAGTAGTTAAGGTTGTACCGGGGGGCGAGACAGGACAGGATTCTATTTATGCGGGAATTGAAGCTGCACATCAGATAACATCAGATGAAAAGTCGGTTGTGCTGATCCATGATGGTGTCAGACCGCTGATAGAAGCAAAGACAATTACAGACTGTCTGGAATGTGTGAAAGAAAATGGAACTGCAATTACGGTTGCTCCGGCGATTGAAACAATCATCCGGGTAAATGAGGAAGCGTGTATCAGTGATGTGATTGAAAGATCAAGCTGTCTGATGGCAAGAGCACCACAGTGCTTTTATCTTAATGAAATCTATCAGGCACACTTGAAAGCAAGAGAGGAAAACCGACATGATTTTATAGATTCAGCGACATTAATGAAGCATTATGGACATAGTCTGTCGGTGGTTCAGGGACCTGTAGAAAATATAAAAATTACAACTCCAATGGACTATTATACATTTAAAGCGTTGAGTGAAGCACGGGAAAACTTACAGTTATATGGAAATTAAAGGAGCCGGAAAATGAATTATAGAAGTCAGATCGTACAGGATGATATGGAAAGAATGTTTCATCAGATAGAGTCAAAAGAAAAATTATACAACACAACTGTATTAATCAGTGGTGCGAGTGGAATGCTTGCAACATATATGACATATTATCTGATGTATTTGAATGAAAAAGATAACGCCAATATTCATGTTCTGGCACTTGTGCGGAATGAGGAAAAAGCCTGGAAAAAGTTTGCGGATTTTAAGAATGAAGAACAGTTTGAACTGCTTGTACAGGATGTATGTGAACCGATTAAATATACAGGCAAGATTGATTACATTGTTCACACAGCTGGAAACGCAAGCCCGCATTTTATCATGAATGATCCTGTGGGAATTATTAAAGCAAATACATTAGGAACGATTAATATTCTGGAAACGGCGAGAAAAGCTGAGACGAAAAGAGTTCTGTATGCTTCAACAAGAGAAGTGTACGGAAAAGAAAATGCAGATGTAACGGAAATTAAAGAAAATATATTCGGTGCATTGGATCCGATGGAACGTAGATCCTGCTATCCGGAAAGCAAAAGAATATCAGAAAGTATTGTTCAGAGTTATTATTATCAGTATGGCATTGAATCGGTTGTGGTAAGAATCGCACATTCATATGGACCGGGAATGATTATTGATAATGATGGCAGGGTTATGGCAGATTTTATTTCGGATATTGTACACGGAAGAGATATTGTACTGAAAAGTAAGGGAGATGCAGTCCGTGCATTTTGTTATGTGACAGATGCGGTTGCAGCAATGTTTATTGCTATGTTGGAGGGAGAGCCTGCAGAAGCATATAATATTGCAAATGAAACAGAGCCATATCCGATCAGAGAAGTTGCAGAAAAATTAGTTCAATTATATCCAGAGAAGGGATTAAAAGTTGTATTTGATATTCCGGAAGAAATGAGTCTTGGATATAGTAAAATGGGAAGAGTCATGCTCAATACTGAAAAGATAGAAAATAGAGGTTGGAAAGTTCAGGTAGATTTGGAAAGCGGTTTAAAAGAAACAGTAGACAGCTTTGAAGAAAAACTCTAAATATGATTGAGAATAGAGAGAAAGACGTAAAAACTATGTTGGAAAAAATAAAAGAAGATATATGTAAAAAATCTTTGCAATATCTATTTGGAATATTAGCAGCTGCGGTATTATTGATGGGATTAGTATATACATATAATGTATATGTTAAAAAAAATGCAGTTAAACCGAAAAAGATAATTACAGTTGAATCGCAGGTTGAACCTGTTAAGATGAAAAACGGAGAAAAATGTATTCAATCCTTTGTTACTAATGAAAAGTTGAATTCATTTTCATTACGATTAAAAATAAATAATGAAAAGATGGATTCAAAAGATAAAATAAAAGTTGAACTGTTAAATAAAAATAAAAGTGATGTGGTTGACACATGGGTTATACGTCAGAAGGATATAGAGAAAGAACATGTTCAATTTTCACTAAATGATGCAAAAGGTAAATTGACAGGAAAATTTTATATTCGTTTAAAATATGAGGGCAAGAACAAGATTAGTAATATCGGAATTTATCGCTCAAACGAGAGCTTGTATAATGCAGGAAAACTCCAGATTGAAAATAATATACAAAGTGGAGACATTGCATTTTCAGTATATGCAGGAAATAATAATTTCTTATATAAAGTATTCTGGGGGTTAACATTTTTATTGTGCGCTGGTGGAACTGTTTTGATTTCCCTTTTTAAAAAAAATGTTAAATTAGAAAAGATTGCGCTATTTCTGATTTTGTTTTTAGGAACGATACATTCACTTGTAATGCCTACATATAGTACACCAGACGAAAGAGCACATATTGCTACTACGTATTACTATTCTAATATCCTACTTGGAGAAAAGCCTACAGATGACAAGGGAAATGTATTGGTCAGAAATGAAGACCTATTATTAAATGTGGAAAATATGCACCCTACATTAGGGACCTATGGACTAATAAATGATTATTTTAGTGCAAAGTGTCAGGATAACACAATGGTATCGATGGGAAGAAGTTATATGTTTGTTCCGGTTTGGTCATATGCACCACAAGTTATAATGTTGTCTTTGGCAAGGATAATGAATCTTGGAAATATTTTGACATTCTTTTTAGTAGATATCGGAGCATTACTTTTTTATGCTGTTTGCGTATACTTTGCTATAAAATACATTCCATTTGGGAAAATGATGATGATGGTAATTGCAACACTGGCTATGTCTTTAGAGATGGCATGTTCATTTTCCTATGATGTTGTAGTTAACAGTTTATCATTGTTGTTTATTGGTTATGTTTTTTACCTGGCCTATGATAAAAAAGGAGCAACAGCGAAAGACTGGCTGTATTTGATATGTATTATGGCTTTTATGGCTCCAATTAAAGTTGTATATGTTATGTTGAGTTTCTTGTGCATCTTAATTCCGAGAAATAAAGAGAAAAAGGCATACATGTGGCCGGCAATTACAATTGTAAGTAGTTTTTTCATGTGTATAGTTCTAAGAATTCCCGCCGTTGTAAGAATTTCAGGTGGTGATTCATATTATGGAGAAAAAACGGAAACATTTACAGTTACGTACATACTTTCCCACATTTCAACGTCGATAAGAGTATTGTATAATACATTAAGAGAAATGGTTGACCCGATTTTGGAGCCGCTTTTTGGTCAACGATTGGGTGTGTGGGATATCAATATTCCGTTTTGGATTAGTTTTTGTACGGTAATCTTATTGTTGTTATCTGTTTTGTTGAAAGAAAATGAAAAAATTATAATAAAGAATTGGCAAAAGAGTCTGATGTTCGTGATTAGCATTTGCCTGATTGGTTTAATTACGCTGTCTTTAATGATGGATTTTACACCTGTAAATGCCGAAATGGTATTGGGAATACAGGGAAGATATTTTATTCCATTTTTACCAATTATGGTATTTTGTCTTAGAAATTCAACTATTGTTTTGAAAAAATCTATTGACAAGTACTTGATTGCTGGAATATATTTCTTGAATTATCTTACCATTTGGAGAATATTTGAAACTGTTGTAGCGAGATAGGTGAAAGCTGTGAGTACAAAAAGAATTATATATTATGACTTACTAAATATTGTAGCATCATTTGGTGTCGTTTGTATGCATTGTAATGGAATTGTACATTCATATAGTGATACGAGTGTTTGGAAACAAAGTCTGATCGTAGAAGTATTGGCGTATTGGGCAGTACCGGTTTTTTTTATGTTGTCTGGAGCAACTCTGCTAAGATATCAGGAGAGATATGATACCAAAACATTTATAAAGAAAAGAATAGAAAGAACGCTGATTCCATTTATAATATGGAATACAATTGCGTGTATGGATCAAATACGAAGAGGGGTATTGCAGATATCGGAATTGTCATTAAAAAAAGTAATATCAATGTTTTTAAATTGTCAGTTTGAAAATATTTATTGGTTTTTCATACCATTATTTGCAGTTTATCTTGCAATGCCGGTATTGGCACAGATTGGCCGGAAAGGCAATGAGAAATATTTAAAATATATGTTTATATGTGGATTTGTGACCATTTCGATTTTACCTTTTTTGTGTAATTGTATGTCGATCGAATTTAATGCATTGCTGAGTTTTCCTGTAACGGGTGGATACGTTATGCTGGTTGTTTTAGGATATTTATTAAGCATAACAGAATTTTCCAGAAAACAAAGATGGATTATCTATTGTATGGGAATTTTGGGAGCGGTCGCACGCTATGCCGGAACATATATATTGTCAAAAGATGGTACGGTAAATCAATTATTTTGGGGATATCAAAATTGGCCATCTGTTTGTCTGGCGGCAGCTGTATTTATAGCATTTAAGTATATAAATTGGGAAGAATGTATATGGTATGGAAAGATAAAGAAAATAATTCCGAAATTAGCCAGTATGAGTTTGGGAGTATATTTGATTCATATTTTTGTATTGAGAGAGTTCCAATATATATTAAAAATAAGCGCATCTAGTTTGAAATGCAGAGCAATAGGTCCATTTATAGTGTATGCTGTATCAATTATTGTAGTTGGATTCATTCAGAAAATCCCTGTTTTGCGTAAAATTATCCCTTAAAATAATAAGGATATGAAGAGAAAATGGAAAACTTCTTGTCAGTGATATAAGAATAGTGTATTCTTGATAAGAAAAAACGTAAGATGATTTAGCGAGGTACAATATGTCCAGAAAAAGACGTAGACGAAGAAGAAAGAACTGGTTTATGCGGCTGAGTGTAGCCAAGAAAGCAGCATTATGCATAGGCGGAGTGCTAATCTGTCTTGCGGCCTCAGGTGTAATTTATGCGGCTGCTAAACTTAATAAAATAGACACTGATAACAGTATGAAATCAGATGATATTGTTGTAAATAAAGAAGCCGAGATTTCGGCAGAAGGCTATACGAATGTTGCGCTGTTTGGAATAGACTCCAGAGAAGGTGATCTTGATAAAGGATCCAGAACAGATTGCCTGATTGTAGCAAGTCTGGATAATAAGACAAAAGAAGTAAGACTTGCATCTGTATACAGAGATACGTTGCTGGATATAGGAGATGGAGAATTACAAAAATGTAATGCAGCATATAGTTTTGGAGGTCCGACACAGGCTATCAATATGTTGAATAAGAATCTGGATCTGAATATTCAGGATTATGTGACATTTGATTTTGCAGCAGTTGCGAAAGCAATTGATGCACTGGGTGGTGTTGAAATCGATGTAAAAGAAGAAGAAGTTCAGTATCTGAATAAATTCCTTGGTGAAACTGCGAGAGTAGCAGGGACAGAAGTGCATGAAGTGACGAAGTCTGGAAAACAGTTATTAGACGGAACTCAGGCAACAACCTATGCAAGAATCCGTTCAACGGCAGGTGGAGACTTTACACGTACAGAAAGACAAAGACTTGTAATTGAAAAAATGGTTGAAAAACTTCAGCAATCAAAATTAACAACGATTAATAATATTATTGATGAAATATTACCAACAATTAAAACAAGTTTTTCAGCAACAGATATTCTGGCATATGCGAAAGATTTTGCAAAGTATAAAATTGCTGATTCAACGGGATTTCCGTTTGATAAGACAATGGATACAATTTCCGGTCTTGGAAGTATTGTAATTCCGGTGACATTAGAGTCTAATGTACAAAAATTACATGAGTTTTTATATAGTAATGAAGAATATACAACATCTGCAGATGTAGTTTCTATTAGTGCAGCAGTAACAGAACGAGTAGGAACACGTTCTGCAACGGAAGATTCGACTTTAAATAGCCAGACTTATACAGCTGCGCCGGAAGATCAGGCACAGGAACATAATTCTTATACCAGGGGAACAACGAACAAGTCTTATTCCGGCAGCACTGGCAGTACATCCGGTAGTACATCGGGAAATTCTTACAGTTCGGGAACAACGAAATCCTATAATTCAGGGAATGGAGGGAATTCTAATTCGGGAAGTACCGGAAATAGTAATTATGGATCAGGAGGAACAGGTAATACTTCTCAGGGAACAACAGGAGGAAATACAACCACGGGAGGAACCACATCTTCAGGAACAACAGGAGGCAACACAACAGGAGGAACCACAGAAGATAGTGGTTCGACATCTACAGGTGGAGAAGCTTCTGAAACAGAATAGAAAATTTTTCTCCCGACTTTGTGAAAAGTCGGGAGTTATTTTATACAATGTTAGATATAAATGAAAGCAAAACCAGTGAATGGCAGAAATTATGGAATAAACTTTCTTAGGATTGTAGCGATGATGCTGATGGTTCTTCATGCTTTAGGTAATGGAGGAATATTTACCTAAAATAATTATTAGAGTGATTACATATAGAGTCTTCCATGAAAAGTTTCATTTGGTGTTTACTTAATTAAGTAATAAAAATAGTTATAATATACATGGGTAAAAGGAATAGAAGGATGAAAAAGAAACGTATTGTTACAGTAGATATGGCAAGAATGTTTGCGATTTTTTGCGTTATATTAACACATAGTGTAGAAGGTGTATGGCAAATGGATGTAAATAGTTTGAACGCAAGAAAAGACAGCATTAATTTAGTGATTTTGGGATTACATACAATTGGCAGGATGGGAGTTCCGGTTTTTATGTTGTTGTCGGGATATCTTTTGCTTGATCGGGAATATGATAAAGATAAAATAATTAAATTTTGGAAAAGGAATATGGCAGGGTTGCTAATATCTACAGAAATATGGATAATTATATATTATATATTTTCTTGTTGGTTATATAAACAGAAATTACAAATAGGTGAAATAATACCGGAATTATTGTTTTACAAGAATGCAAATGCGAACCATTTGTGGTATATGGGGCAGATAATTGGAATATATTTGTTCTTGCCGTTTGTCGCAATTGCGTTAAAAGAAATAACCAGAAAGATGTCTTATTTTATAACAGGCATAGCCTTCTTATATTTGGGTTTGCAGTCAACTGTTAATATTTTTAGAGCAGCATCTGGAAAAGAGGCACTTTCTTCGCAAGTAAATATGAATTTTATAGGTGGTATTTATGGAATCTTACTTATCTTGGGCTGGATGATTAAAAAGGAATATTTTGAACATGTTAAAACAAAAATTTTGTTAATAATAATGTGCATAAGTTATATAGGAGTTTTGTATGTACAAATTTTTGCTTATAAGCATCATATAGAATATAGTTTATGGTACGACTCGGGATTGTTGATAATAGCTTCTGTATGTCTCCTTATTGTTATTTTGAGAATAAAAAAAGTAATTTGCAAAAGTTTGGTAACATGGTTTGGTTATTCTAGTTTTGCTGTATATTTGATTCATAATATTTTTAGAATGTATTTCAATAAATTTATGTCTGACAAACATATTTTTACATCATCAGGTATAGTGCATTTTGTGATGTTGTTTGTGGTAACGATGTGTTTGAGCAATCTTGCTGTGTTGATAATAAGTAAAAATAAAAAAATAGCAAAAGTTTTGTTTTGCATGAAGTGAATAGGTATGCTGGCAATCGGGAGAAAAGTCAATTTTAAAATAGTGATATAAAGTAAGGTAAGATAATAATATGAAAAAGGACGGCTATTATTCATCAGGAGAATTTGCCCGTATGGCGCAGGTGACACTTCGGACAATACGGTATTATGATAAAAAGAATATATTAAAACCATCATATATTACGGAGGCAGGAGCACGATTTTATACGGATGAAGATTTTGCAAAACTGCAGCAGATATTACTTTTGAAGTATCTTGGCTTTTCACTGGATGATATCCGTGACATGACGATTGATGATGCGGATTATCATTTTATGCTCAATTCGTTGAACATTCAGTTAAAACTTGTACGTGACAGAATCGAGCAGATGCAGGTAGTAGAGCAGGCAATCCAGGAAACATCAGATCTGATTAGAAAAGAACATTCCATTGACTGGAGCCGGATGTTGAATTTGATTCATCTGACAGGAATGGAAAAGAGTATGAAGAATCAATATCAGGATGCCTCTAATATCTCGGCAAGAATTAATCTTCATAGTTTATATTCAGAAAATAAGAAGGGATGGTTTCCTTGGATATTTGAGCAGTTGAAGCTAAAGGAAGGCATGCGTATTCTGGAGATCGGATGTGGAGACGGAGAACTCTGGAAGATAAATAAGAGGAAGATTCTAAAAGATATAGAGATTATAGTATCTGATATTTCTGATGGAATGTTGCGTGATGCGAGACGTACAATTGGTGGCGAAGATACTAGATTTCAGTTTGGTGTATTTGATGCACAAGAGATTCCATATGATGCAGAGACATTTGATTTGGTGATAGCGAATCATGTACTGTTTTATTGTGATGATATTCAGAAGGTGTGCAGTGAGGTAAAGAGAGTATTGAAAAGAGATGGCCGGTTTGTCTGCAGCACATATGGAAATGATCATATGCGGGAAGTAAGTGAACTGGTGCGGAAGTTTGATGAACGTATTGTATTATCTGCAGAAAATCTTTATGAACGATTTGGAAAAGAGAACGGAGAAGGGATTTTAAAAGAAAAATTTCAGAAAGTGGAATGGAAGCAATATGAAGATGTCTTGCGTGTAACAGAACCGGAGCCGTTGATCTCTTATATCTTATCCTGTCATGGGAATCAGGGAAAGTATATATTAGACCGATATAAGGAATTCCAGTCTTATGTGCGTAAAAAGACGGAAGGCGGATTCCACATTACGAAAGATGCCGGAATTTTTGTAGGGCATAACGGTTGAGAATATTGAGGATATCATGCATAATCTGATGGAAGTGAGCGTGAGTGAATGGATAATAGAAAAAAACTTCCTGTGGGAATTGAATTTTTCTCTGAATTGATAGAACAGAAATTTTACTATGTAGATAAGACTGGATTAATTACAGCTATTATGAAAAACTGGGCACCCGCCCAAGACGCTTCGGAAAAAGCCTGAATATGAACATGCTCAAAACCTTTTTTGAAATCGGAAGTGACAAATCCGTCTTTGAGGGATTAAAGATTTCTGAAGAAAAAGAATTATGTGATAAATATATGGGAAAGTTTCCAGTGATTTCTATAAGCTTAAAAGGAATCGAAGGACAGAACTTTCAGATAGCCAGAGAAGCAATGCAGTATGTGATTGGGAGTGAAATCAGAAGATTCTCTTTTCTGACCGAAAGTGAGAAACTGGATACCGGGGAAAGAAAAGTGTATGACAGTATGGTACGCATAGACAAGGGGCGTTTCCTGGCAGAAGAAGAGATGTTGTCGGTGAGTCTGCTTGTATTGTCTGAACTGCTTGCAAAGCATTACGGTAAAGAAGTGATCATTTTGATTGATGAATACGATGTGCCATTAGATAAAGCTTTCCAGTATGGTTATTATGATGAGATGGTAATGCTAATCCGTGGATTATTTGGTAATGCATTAAAGACGAATTCGAACTTGTTCTTTGCGGTGCTGACAGGCTGTCTTCGTGTTTCGAAAGAGAGTATATTTACGGGACTCAATAATTTTAATATTTATTCAATTACCAATGTAGAATTTGATGAATATTTCGGATTTACAGATACGGAAGTAAAAGAAATGTTGTCATACTATGGAATTAAGGAATGCTACGATACCGTGAAAGAATGGTATGACGGATACCAGTTCGGTGAAACGGATGTATACTGTCTGTGGGATGTGATCAATTATTGCAAGAACCGTAGTGCAGATGTCAACGCACTGCCGGAAGATTACTGGTCCAATACCAGTGGGAATGCCATGGTACGGCGATTTATTGACAAGGCAGATTAGTGGAGTGTGCTTTTTACAACCGGGTATCTGACAAAAAGAGAAAGAGTGGATCTGAGAAGATATCGGCTGGCCATACCGAATCTGGAGATCAGAGAATTATTCATAACTCAGATCCGGGAGTGGTTTCGTGATGAGACATCGAAGGATACGCCGAAGCTGGATGCATTGTGTGATGCATTTCCGGAAAAGGATCCACAGAGAATTGAAGAATTGTTTGGGGATTATCTTTGGAATACGATCAGCATTCGTGATACTGCCGTGGCAAAAGAAAGAAAAGAGAATTTCTATCATGGTATCTTACTTGGTCTGCTGGCACATAAAGAGAACTGGCTGTCAATGTCAAATGCGGAATCCGGACTTGGATACAGTGATATCCTGATTGAGATCCCGAAAGGCCGCACAGGTGTGGTTGTTGAGATGAAGTATGCGGAAGATGGTGATCTGGAGCGGGCATGCACGGAAGCATTGCAGCAGATTGAAGAAAAGGATTATATGGCAAGACTGAAGCAGGACGGTATGCGGCAGTTTATAAAATACGGAATTGCATGTTATAAGAAGGATTCGCTGATTGTAAAGTTATGATTGGAGACAAGTCGTAATTCTTAAGAACTTCTTAAATATTACAGGAAAGTTACAAAAAAATAAAAAAAGTACTTGAAGGTGACCTAAGGTCACCTTTTATAATCTAATTAACACGGAACATGGAGACTAGAATAGAAAGTGAAGAACTTGATAACCTATTTATACAAAACGAGGAGGTTCCTGAAATGAAAGGAATTATTTTAGCAGGTGGTTCAGGCACACGTCTGTATCCATTAACAATGGTAACATCAAAGCAGTTACTGCCAATCTATGACAAGCCGATGATCTACTATCCAATGTCAGTTCTGATGAACGCAGGTATCCGTGATATCCTGATCATCTCAACACCACAGGATACACCAAGATTCCAAGAACTGTTGGGAGATGGACATCAGTTTGGTGTAAACCTGTCATATGCAGTACAGCCAAGCCCGGACGGACTTGCTCAGGCATTTATCATCGGAGAGGAATTCATCGGCGATGATACGGTTGCCATGGTTCTCGGAGATAACATTTTTGCAGGTCACGGACTGAACAAACGTCTGAAAGCTGCTGTTGAGAATGCAGAGACCGGAAAGGGAGCTACTGTATTTGGATATTATGTAGATGATCCGGAACGTTTCGGTATCGTAGAATTTGATGACGAAGGAAAAGCTATTTCCATCGAAGAAAAACCGGCACAGCCAAAGAGCAACTACTGTGTAACAGGATTGTATTTCTATGACAACAATGTTGTGAAGTATGCAAAAGAGTTAAAGCCAAGTGCACGTGGAGAACTGGAGATCACAGATCTGAACCGTGTATATCTTGAGAAAGGTGATCTGAATGTAGAACTTCTCGGACAGGGATTCACATGGCTGGATACAGGTACACATGAAAGCCTTGTAGATGCCACCAACTTCGTGAAGACGGTTGAGACGCATCAGCACCGTAAGATTGCATGCCTGGAAGAGATCGCATACCTGAACGGATGGATCAGCAAAGACGAGGTAATGGAAGTATATGAAGTTCTGAAGAAGAACCAGTATGGACAGTACTTAAAAGACGTCCTGGATGGAAAATATAAAGAAAATCTGTACTAAAATCTATACTAAGAAATGATACAAAAAAGGAGAAAGCAAAAAATGACAATTATTGTAACCGGAGGAGCCGGATTTATCGGAAGTAACTTTGTATTTCACATGTTAAACAAATACCCGGATTATCGTATCGTTTGTCTGGATTGCCTGACATATGCAGGTAACTTATCTACACTGGAGCCTGTAATGGACAATCCGAATTTCCGTTTTGTAAAAGAAAGCATTACAGACCGTGAAGCGGTGTACAAATTATTCGAAGAAGAGAAACCGGACATGGTTGTAAACTTCGCAGCAGAAAGCCACGTAGACCGTTCTATCGAGAACCCGGAAGTATTCCTGGATACAAACATCAAAGGTACTGCTGTACTGATGGATGCCTGCAGAAAATATGGTATCAAACGTTACCATCAGGTATCTACAGATGAAGTATACGGAGATCTGCCGCTTGACAGACCAGACCTGTTCTTCACAGAGGAGACACCGATCCACACAAGCAGCCCATACAGCTCATCTAAGGCAGCAGCAGACCTGTTAGTTCTTGCTTATCACAGAACATACGGATTGCCGGTATCTATCAGCAGATGTTCCAACAACTACGGACCATATCACTTCCCGGAGAAACTGATTCCGCTGATGATCGCCAATGCACTGAATGACAAGCCGCTTCCGGTATACGGAGAAGGATTAAATGTACGTGACTGGTTATATGTAGAAGATCACTGCAAGGCAATCGATCTGATCATTCATAACGGAAGAGTCGGAGAAGTGTACAACGTAGGTGGTCACAACGAAAAGACAAACATCGAGATCGTTAAGATCATCTGTAAAGAGCTTGGAAAACCGGAAAGTCTGATTACTCACGTTGCAGACCGTAAGGGACATGATATGCGTTATGCGATCGATCCTACAAAGATCCACAACGAACTTGGATGGCTTCCGGAGACCAAATTCGAAGATGGTATTAAGAAGACGATCAAATGGTATCTTGAAAATAAGGAATGGTGGGAGACGATCATTTCCGGAGAATACCAGAACTATTATGAGAAAATGTATGCTCACCGAGAGGAGATTTAAGAATGAAAGTATTAGTGACAGGTGTTGGCGGACAGCTTGGTCATGACGTGATGAACGAACTGGCATCCCGTGGTTATGAGGAAATCGGTTCTGACATCAAAGAAACATACAGCGGAATCCAGGATGGTACAGCGGTAACAACAATGCCATATGTGCCGATGGATATCACAGATGCATCTTCTGTAGAAAAAGTTCTGACAGATGCAAAACCGGATGTAGTGGTACACTGTGCTGCATGGACGGCCGTAGATCTTGCAGAAGACGAAGATAAGAAAGACATCGTAAAAGCAGTCAATGCAACAGGAACAAAGAATATTGCAGATGTGTGTAAAAAGTTAGACTGTAAGATGGTATACATCAGTACAGATTATGTATTTGACGGACAGGGAGAGAAAGCCTGGGAACCTGACTGTAAGGATTACAAACCACTGAATGTATATGGAGAGACAAAACTTGCCGGAGAGCTTGCGGTATCGGAGACGCTGGATAAGTACTTCATCGTACGTATCGCGTGGGTATTCGGAAAGAACGGTAAGAACTTTATCAAGACAATGCTCAATGTAGCAAAGACACACGATACATTGAAAGTTGTAAATGACCAGATCGGAACACCAACCTATACATTTGACCTTGCAAGACTTCTCGTTGACATGATCGAGACTGACAAATATGGTTACTATCATGCAACAAACGAAGGTGGATATATCAGCTGGTATGATTTTACAAAGGAAATCTTCCGCCAGGCAGCAGAGCTTGGTCATGACGAATACAGCGAAGACAAGGTGACGGTTCTGCCGGTAACAACAGAAGAGTACGGTGTATCCAAAGCAGCAAGACCTTTCAACAGCAGACTGGACAAGAGTAAACTTGTGAAAAATGGATTTACTCCACTTCCGACATGGCAGGATGCGCTTGGAAGATACCTGAAAGAAATCGAATTCTAAATTTTATATAGGTGAAGAATAATCTCAGCCACATGATGTGGCTGGGATTAACTCACGTATAAATCATTTAAATCAATAAGGAGACGTAATAATGGGACAGATTAAAGTAGAAAAAAACGCAGGCGGTATCCAGGGACTCTGTGTAATTGAACCAACAGTACATGGTGACGCAAGAGGATACTTTATGGAGACATATAACCAGAAAGATATGGAAGAAGCAGGACTTACAATGCAGTTCGTTCAGGACAACCAGTCAAGTTCTACAAAGGGAGTCTTAAGAGGATTACATTTCCAGAAAGAATTTCCACAGGGAAAACTGGTACGTGTCGTAAAAGGTTCTGTATTTGATGTGGCAGTAGACTTAAGAAGTGACAGCGAGACATACGGAAAATGGTTCGGTGTAGAACTGACAGAAGAAAATAAGAAACAGTTCTATATTCCGGAAGGATTCGCACATGGGTTTCTGGTATTAAGTGATCTTGCTGAGTTCTGCTACAAGTGTACAGACTTCTATCATCCGGGAGACGAAGGCGGTCTTGCATGGAACGATCCTGAGATCGGTATTGAGTGGCCGACACTGACAGGAGAGTATAAAGGAACCGCATCCGGAGAAGGCTATGCGCTGGAAGACGGCACTGCACTGAACTTAAGTGATAAGGATCAGCTGTGGGTTGGACTGAAAGATACGTTTCATTTTTAATTTCTATAATATTTATAATGAGAAGAAAATGGCTGAAGTAAAAAGGAATCCATCTTTTCAATCAAGAATTAGTATGATAAAATAAATTATCGGTTAAAATGTTATTGAGAAAGAAAAAGATAGAAAAATGAAAAAATATGATTATTTAATAGTGGGTTCAGGATTATATGGAGCAGTATTTGCTCATGAAGCGAAAAAGGCAGGAAAAGCGGTCCTAGTGATTGACAAACGCCCGAATATTGCAGGAAATGTATATACGGAAGACATAGAAAAAATTCATGTGCATAAGTATGGTGCACACATTTTTCATACTAATAAAATAAGAAGGTATGGAACTATATTACAAAGTTCGCTGAATTCAATCGTTTTACAAATTCTCCGGTGGCAAATTATAAAGGTGAATTGTATTCGCTTCCGTTTAATATGTACACATTCAATAAGATGTGGGGAGTAGTTACACCGGATGAGGCAAAAGCAAAGATTGAAGAACAGAAAAAAGAGATTACAAGGGAACCGAAGAATCTAGAAGAACAGGCTATCTCATTGGTTGGACGAGATATCTATAAAAAGCTGATTAAAGGTTATACGGAAAAACAGTGGGGACGTGACTGTACAGAACTTCCATCTTTTATTATTAAGAGGCTTCCGGTGAGGTTGACATTTGACAATAATTATTTCAATGCATTGTACCAAGGAATTCCGGTTGGCGGTTATACGAAGATGGTTGCGAATCTTTTGGATGGAATCGAGGTTCGTCTGAATACCGAATATCTGAAATGTAAAGAAGAATTGGATGCGCTGGCGGAAAAGATAGTTTATACTGGGCCGATTGATGCATATTTTGGATATAAGCTTGGAACGCTGGAGTATCGTTCGGTCAGATTTGAAACAGAATTACTGGATGAACCCAATTTCCAGGGAAATGCAGCGGTAAATTATACAGACAGAGAGACACCGTGGACACGTATTATAGAACACAAATGGTTTGAATTCGGCAAAGATTCGGAGGGAAATGAAATTCCTAAAACCGTGATTAGCCGGGAATACAGCTCTGAATGGAAATTAGGAGATGAGCCATATTATCCTGTGAATGATGAGAAGAATGGTGCTTTATATGCGAAGTATAAAGAACTGGCAGAAAAAGAAGAAAGGGTAATCTTTGGTGGTCGTTTGGGCGAATATAAATATTATGATATGGATGCTGTAATTGCATCAGCATTGGGATTATGTGAAAGAGAACTTGGAACTATAGTAAGATAAAGATTATAAGAGGTATGCAAATAGATGAAAAGATTTATTTGTATACCTTTTTTATATGTAAGATTAAGAAAAACTTTATCGCAAAGCTTTGGACGGCAAATTTATGCCATTTTTTAGAGAGGGAATCAGTGTAATCATTCAATGTGGATAACTTTTCTAAATATATAAGAAATGTGTAAATATGTGAAATTACAAGCAGGCTATAAAATAAATTTACCTTTCAAAATGGGATTCGTGTATGACGACTTGAACTTTTTATGAAAATATAGTAGAATATCATAGATATATGTAAAAACAAGTAAAGAGAGGCTTAAGCATGTCGAAACAAAGGAAAATAACGGCGGCAAAAAAAGCTGCTTTGGCCAAGAAGAGAAGAAAACAGCGAAGAAGAAAACGGAGAACTTTGATAGTTATAGAACTTTTATTACTTATTATACTATCTGTAACAGCGTTTGGGGTATCTAAGATAACCAAGATGAAAAAAGTCAGTTTTAATTCCAATGATATTAAAATAAATGATTCTGTGTTAAAGAAAGATGGATATACAACAGTTGCGTTGTTTGGAACTGACTCCAGAGAGGGGGATCTTGAAAAAGGTACTCGTACTGATACAATGATGATTGCATCTATAAATAATAAGACAAAAGAAATACGAATTGCGTCCATTTACAGAGATACCCTGTTAGAACAGATGGATGGAACATATAATAAGGCAAATAGTGCTTATTTTGCGGATGGTCCGAAAGGTGCAATAAATATGCTGAATAAAAATCTTGATCTAGACATAGAAGACTACGTTACAGTAGATTTTAAGGCTATGGCAGATGTAATAGATTTGATTGGAGGCATCAAGATAAAATTAACAGATGCAGAAGCAAATATGGTGAACGAATATCTGGGAGAGACTGCTAGAGTTGCAGGAAAGAAAGCCAAAGAAATATCTGGTGGAGGTGTTCATAAACTTGATGGCTCACAAGCTGTTACTTATGCACGACTTAGAAAACTAGAAGGGGGAGATTATAAGAGAACTGAACGTCAACGTACAGTTATTAAAGCGATTTTTGCAAAAGCAACTAAGATGGATATCGGTACGATTAATAAAATTATAGATAAGGTCTTTCCTCAGATTTCAACAAGTTTTGATATGTCAGATATTTTAGGACTTGCAACAGGAGTTACACAGTATAAACTAGAAGATAATACGGGATTTCCGTTTGATAAAACGGATGGAATTATATATAGCAATTGTGGAGACTGTGTAGTAGCATTGGGCTTAAAAGAAAATGTTGAGGAACTTCATGAATTTTTGTATCCAGACGAAGAAACAACAGGTGTATCCGAAACAGTACAGGATATTTCGAATAGTATATCATCATTAACGGGCGTAACCAGACCTGCCAGTCTTGATCAGGAACAATCGGGAGATGGTACAATGAATGAAAATAGTTCAGAAGATGAAGAAACATCCACAGCAGTGTCAAATAAACCTGTTATTTCTACATCGGATGAATAAGATAATGGAGGATATAAAGAATGAATATTAAAAAGAAAATCAGCGCAGCTATGTTAGCGGTCTGCTTATGCATATCATTTTTATCAACGAATGTATTTGCAGCAGATGGAAGAATTTCCTTTACAGATCCGCAGACTGCAGTCGGGGATACTGTAGATGTAAAATGTGTGTTACGTTCAACTTCTGGAACAATGGGAAAGGTAACAGTAGGACTCGCCTATGACAAAGATTCTTTGAAGTTTGAATCTGGAGACGGAGTTACAGATAATGGAAATGGCTCACTTACGTATGAAGGCCAGGGGGGCAATTCGGAGATTTCTTTTACTGTTAAATTTCAGGCATTGAAAGAGGGCACTGCAAAGATAAGCGTTTCTAACAGTACGGTTTCATCAAGCAGTGGACAAGCCTATACATTGGAATCAGGAAATTCTACGGTGACAATAGCCGAAGGAGATCCTTCTAAGATCACGGATACATCAGATTCTAGTTCTTCTGCTAATGATGTGGAAGTAAAAGTTAATGGAAAGACATATACTTTAACAGATGATTTTGAGGATAAAGACATTCCAAGTGGTTATTCAAGAACGAAAGTGTCTTTTGAAGGTAAAGACCATCAAATGGTAGTAAACGGGAAAGATAGTATTTATCTCGGATATTTAAAAAAATCAGATGGAAAAGGTGCGTTTTTTCTTTATGACAAAGAGACTGCAACATTCTCAGTATATGAGGAAGTAAGTATTTCAGATACAACATCAATTATTTTATTGAATGATGAATCAAAAGTGACACTTCCTTCACGCTATAAAAAAGCAAAACTGACTTTAAACGGGGAAGAATTTCCGGTATGGCAAGATACAAAGAATGAAGATTATTATGTTATGTACGCTATGAACAGCGATGGAGAGAATGGATATTATCAGTATGATTCAACTGAAAATACTTATCAGAGATTCACGGGGAATACAGAAGAGGCAGATTCCGATACAAAAAAAACTTCTGGAAATACAACAGTAGATAAGTTACAGAATATTATAGAAAATCATTTTTCACTTGCAGTATTGGTTGTCGGATTGACAACAATCATAGCATTTGTTCTAATCATTGTTCTTACAATCAAACTTCGTCACAGAGACCTTGAACTGGATGACCTCTATGATGAATATGGAATTGACATGGACGAAGAAGAGGTATTGAAGGCAAAAAAGAAGGAAACAAAGAAAGAAGAAAAAGCAAAGAAAGCTTCAAAAAAAGTGAAGAAAAAACCAGCAAAGAAATATTACGACGAAGATGAATTCGAAGGTTATGATGATGACTTTGATGATGAAGATCCATGGATTACAGAGAATATTGCCGAGGCTATGGACACGTCTAATATGAAAAGCAAAAAATCTTCTAAGAAAAAGAAACCATCCAAAGGTGTCCGTGCCTTAGACGAGACAGGTCCGGCAATCCGTAAACCTGTTAAGAAGATCAATCTGGAGGATACCAATGATTTTGAAGCATTTACACCTCTGGATGAAGAAGCATTTGACAACTTCGAAGGTTATTATTCAGAAGATGATGATTATGATCTGTTCGGAGCAGGTTATGATGATGACGATCTGTTTGATGCGACAGCAGATCTTTTGAGTAATCATCCGGAAAAGAGAAGAAGTCATGCGGAGATGGATGATACATTCAAAATGGATGTGATTGATCTCGATTAAAATAGGATGAATAGAATGAACCGGTTTGCAGAAATCAGAAAGAAATTGATGGAAACAAACCGGTTTGTTTTTTATTTTCAAGTGTTCTTGACAAGCTTTTTGAGTGTAGAAAATGTATACCCCATCTCCTCCCATTTTGCAAGCAGCTCATCCAGAATCTCGCCATTGGTTTTGGAGGTGTTATGCAGCAGCACGATGGCACCCGGATGGATCCGTCCGAGAAGCTTGTCAAAGGCTTCTTCTTTGGATGGCTGCGCGTCGGCCAGCCAGTCAACGTAGGCAAGACTCCAGAAGAAGGTATGATATCCCATGTCTTTTGCCATCTGCAGATTTTCAGTACTGTATTTTCCCTGTGGCGGCCGGTAGAAGCGGGTCATGGATTTGCCTGTGATATCTTTATACAGAGCTTCTACACTCTTAAGTTCTCTGGAAAATGTCTCCTTTGTTGCAATCTGGGACATGTCGAGGTGATGGAAAGTATGGTTGCCGATGGTATGACCTTCTTTTAACATCTGCTTTACCAGCTCCGGATTATCACGCAGAAAGTTTCCGACAACAAAAAATGTGGCTTGAACGTTGTGCCGTTTTAAAGCATTCAAGATAGCCGGTGTATTTCCGTTTTCATAGCCGCAGTCAAAAGTGAGATAGATGACTTTTTTATCCGTCTTTTGTGCATAGTAGGCGTGATATTGCTGAAGCTCATCGAAAGATGCATTACCGACAGGAACTTTGCCTTCCTCCTGAAAGCTGAGACCCCAGTTTTCGGCAGCCGGCAGAATCGTGGAGAGGGGATTGCCGGAAGTCGAGGCTGTCGGAACTGTGCCGGAGGAAGCTGCATTACCGGATGAACTTTTATCATCTGTTCTGACAGACGTAGGCGGAAAGATCCGGGCAATCTGTCCGCCTGCAAAGAAACAGAATGAAAAGAAGAATAAGAGGATCAATGGTTTGTAATTATGTAATCGGGACATAAGAACTCCGCAAGAATCATTTGTTCATATATATGCAGCGAATACAAAGTTATGACCTGCCTTGCAAATAGCAGGGAATCATAGTAGTATAGGGAAGAAAGAAAAATGGACGGAAATGAATGGAATATGGATGCAAAAATAAATGAACAGGTAAAGAATAAAAAGCAGGACAATATGATCACTGCGGAGATTAGATATAAAATGACAGCGAAGGGTATGATGATCACCGAATATTATGGAGCGGACAGTTGTGTGGTCCTGCCGGATGAGATAGAAGGAGAAACTGTGACTGCACTGGATGATTATGCATTTGCCAGGAATCTAGAAGTGGAAGAGATCTGGCTGCCGGAAGCGTTAAAAGAAGTCGGTCGTTACGCATTCTACCGGTGCAGGAACCTGAAAAAACTGATTCTGGGGAATCAACTGCTCGATATGGGTGGCGGTGCATTGACGGGGTGTCGCCTGGAAGAAGTGGAGATATATTTCCGTGAAGGCAAGAAGAGCTGTCTGAAATCTATTGTAGAAGAGATGCGTTATCAGATCCGTGTAAGCTTATACGGATACAGTTGGAGATGTTGCGCAGAAAAAAACAGTACAGATGAATGGTTGCGGGAAGTCCGGATTCTATTTCCGGAACACTATGAAGAGGCGGTTGAGAACACCCCGGCAAGGATTCTTGAGACACACCATCATGGTGCGGGAGGATACTACCGCCAGTGCTTTTATAACCGGGAATTAGATTATAAGAAATATGATGAGATGTTTTATCATACGGTTGCGGAGGATACAGAAGAGACTGCGGTGGAGCTTGCACTGAACCGTCTGCGTTTCCCGGAAAAATTGTCGGAGAAGAACAAAAATGTCTACAAAACATACATACGGGAGCATATGGAAACGGTGGCAGAGTATCTGGTAAAGAGAGAAGATATAGAAGGAATCCGGTTCCTGGAGCAGAAGAAGCTGTGGAGTGAACCGGCTTTACAGACAGGTATGGATGTAGCGGCAGAGGGGAACAGGACGGAAAGTCTGAGTGTGCTTATGGATGTCAGAAAAGAGTTGTTCCCGAAGAAGAAAAAGACGTTTGAATTGTAAGGAGAAAAAGCGGAAAATCATATGGCAGATACGAAGAGACGTATAAAAAATGAAGAAATAAAGAAAGAAACAACAGAACCGGAGGCTGTGTCACAGTCAACTGCCATGCAGGAGCGTATGGAGTCTGTCAGTCGAAAGATCCTGATCACGGCAAGAAATGAGCTTTATATGAAGATGCGTTTCCTGGACGTTGCATTGTCGTGCATGCCATTTATACCGGATACTGGTGCGGACGGCATGGGAACGGATGGACTGTACCTTTATTATGATCCGCAGTATCTGGGGGGATTGTTCCGGGAAGACCGCGTTATGGTGAACCGGATCTATCTGCATCTGGTACTGCATGGTATCTTCCGGCATATGCTCCGGAGAAAGGGAAGAGAAGAGAGAATTTATCATCTGGCCTGTGACATTGTGGCAGAATCCATCATCGACGGGCTTCAGTACCGCTGTGTGATGAAGGCCAGGTCACTTCCTAGAAGAGAGATGTATCGGATGCTGAAAAAGAAAATGAAGACACTGACGGCAGAACGGGTATATGAAGTGCTGAAGAAAGAAGAATTCCCGGAAACGAAGCTTGGACAGTTAGAGTCAGACTTCCGTGTGGACGATCACAGCTACTGGCCGAAAGATGAGGATAAGAAGAAGCAGAGCCAGATCGAGAATCAGTGGCAGGACATCAGCGAACGTATGGAGACGGAGATGGAGACATTTTCCAAAGAAGCATCGGAAAGTTCGGGCGGTCTGATCAATCAGGTGAAGGTCGAGAACCGGGAACGGATGGATTACCGGGAATTCTTACGGAAGTTTTCGGTTTTAAAAGAAGAGATGACGGTAGACCCGGATTCGTTTGATTATAATTTCTACAGCTATGGTTTGTCGTTGTATGGGAATATGCCATTGATCGAGCCGCAGGAGTGGAAGGAAATTCAAAAAGTCGAGGAATTTGTGATTGTGATCGATACATCGATGTCGTGCTCCGGAGAACTGGTGAAGAAGTTTCTGGAAGAGACATATGGTGTGCTGAGTGAGAACGACAGTTTTTTTCGGAAGGTGAATATTCATATCATACAGTGTGATGACCAGATCCAGACAGATCAGAAGATCACCTGTGAGGAAGAATTGAAATCTTATATGGAGAAGTTAGAATTAAAAGGCGAAGGCGGAACGGATTTCCGCCCGGCATTTGCCTATGTGGACGAAATGATCCGGCAGCATGCATTTGAACATCTGCGGGGGATGATCTATTTTACGGACGGACGTGGGATCTATCCGGCGAAGCGCCCAGTCTACGAGACGGCATTTGTGTTCATGGAGGAAGAATATGAGGACGTGGATGTCCCGCCATGGGCGATCAAGATCATTCTGGAAGAAGGGCAGGACTTTTAAGGAAATGTTGAAATACATGGAGGAAAGAAAATAAATGGATATAAAGCGAGCAAAGAAAGAAATCAAAGATTCCATCGAGGCATATCTTGCCAAAGATGAGTTCGGGGATTATATGATTCCACAGATCAGACAGAGACCGATTCTTTTGATGGGGCCTCCGGGAATCGGAAAGACTCAAGTCATGGAACAGGTGGCGAAAGAGTGTAAAGTGGCGCTTGTGGCATATACGATTACGCACCACACCAGACAAAGTGCAGTAGGGCTGCCGTTTATTGAAAAGAAGAAATATGGCGGAAAAGAGTATTCCGTCACAGAATATACGATGAGCGAGATCATTGCTTCGGTATATGATAAGATGGAGGAGACCGGATTAAAAGAAGGGATTCTTTTTATCGATGAGATTAACTGTGTATCCGAGACGCTGGCACCGACGATGCTGCAGTTCCTGCAGTGTAAGATGTTTGGTAATCAGAAGATCCCGGAAGGCTGGATCATCGTAGCAGCTGGCAATCCGCCGGAATATAATAAGTCGGTCCGCGATTTTGATGTGGTGACACTTGACCGCATCAAGAAGATCGATGTGGATGTGAACTATGATGTCTGGAAAGAATACGCATATCAGGCAGATATCCATCCGGCAATCCTTGCATATCTGGAGATCCGCAGAGATTATTTCTATCGTATGGAGACGACCGTGGACGGAAGAGTCTTTGCAACGGCCAGAGGATGGGAAGATCTGTCACAGTTTCTGAAGACGTATGAGAAGCTGGGAAAGAAAGCAGACAGAGAGGTCGTTCATCAGTACATTCAGCATTGGAAGATTGCAAAGGATTTTGCGAATTATCTGGAACTGTACAGAAAATACAAGAAAGATTACGGATTTGAGAAGATCATTGAAGGTGTCTACACAAAGGACACTTTGGAAAGACTGCAGTATGCAGCATTTGATGAGCGTCTCAGTGTAGTTAACATGCTGATCGGAAGACTGGGAACTTGCTTTAAAGATTATTTTCTGAAAGACCGGTTTGTGACGATCTTATATGAATATCTGAAGTTATACAGATCCAATCTGCAGATCGATCTTGTAGTTTGTGAATCGAGGGACAAGTACGAAAAACTCCGGAAAGAAGAGCAGATGACAAAGCAGGAAGATCATGTACGCAAACAGGTACTGGATACGCTGGAATCCTATGAACAGCTTACGAAAGAGGAACATCTGGACGGAGAAGCAGCATTTGAACGTGTAAAGGAATTGTTTGGCAATGAAGTGGCAGGGCGGGAAGAACTGACAGAGCATACACTTGCTGCGCTGGAACATGCATTTGAATTTATGGAAGATGCATTTGGGGACAGTCAGGAGATGGTTTCTTTTGTTACAGAACTTAACACGAACTATTATAGTATTCAGTTCTTAAAGGAAAATGACTGTGATAAGTATTATCAGTATAATAAGAAACTGTTATTTGACAAACAGCAGGAGGAGATCCTGTCAGAACTAAATGAAGTAGAACAGGATCTGAACACTGCCATAAAATAGATGATTAGTATGTAAGTTTATATCCATGACGGATTTTGCGATAAATTTTCCAGATAATCATGGCCGGAAAGCTGAGCGCAATATATAGTGATGATAGAATTCCGACACCCCCACCGACGATCATAAGAATTAAAATGCCAATATTCATAAGTCAAAGTCCTCCTTGTCAATGTTTTTATATATTGATGTTATATATGATGTGGAATTTTGCTTCCGGGTACATTGTATGGACTTTTGGTAAGAAGATAAAGAGAAACGGATGGATCTTAACACGGTATGAACAAGAATCGTTATTTTCTTAACATTGTTTTAGCGAAAGAAGTACATTTACTTTAAAGACAACAGGTGTTAAAATAAGCAATGAATGTAAACGAAGATGATATAAGACCCGGGGAGGTCTTAAACAAGATGAGATAAAGGAGAAATATATATGAAATGGAATCAGTTTCGTCTGAAGACAACAACAGAGGCAGAAGATATCGTCAGCAGCATGCTTGCTGATCTTGGAATCGAAGGAGTGCAGATCGAAGATAAGATCCCGCTTACACAGTCTGACAAAGAGCAGATGTTCGTAGACATCCTGCCGGATATGCCGGAAGATGACGGATGTGCATACCTGACATTCTATCTGGATGAAGAAGTAGACAAGCATGAGATGTTACTGAAGGTCAGACAGGAATTAGAAGAGATGAGAAGTTATCTGAATGTGGGAGACTGTACGATCGAGGAGTCCCAGACAGAAGATGTAGACTGGGTAAATAACTGGAAGCAGTATTTCCATCAGTTCTATATTGATGACATTCTTGTCATTCCTTCATGGGAGAATGTAGAGGCCAAAGACAGCGACAAGATGGTGATCCATATCGATCCGGGCACAGCATTCGGAACCGGTATGCATGAGACCACACAGCTCTGCATCCGCCAGCTTAAGAAATATGTGACAGAAGATACAGAGATCTTAGACGTTGGATGTGGAAGCGGAATCCTTGGAATGCTGGCGTTAAAGTTCGGCGCAAAGCATTCTGTAGGAACAGACCTGGATCCGTGTGCGATCGATGCAACCTACGAGAATATGGACAACAACGGAATCAGCAGAGACCAGTATGAAGTCATGATCGGTAATATCATTGATGATAAAGAAGTACAGGATAAGGTCGGTTATGAGAAATACGATATCGTAGCAGCAAATATCCTGGCAGATGTACTGGTACCGCTGACACCTGTGATCATCCACCAGTTGAAAAAGGGCGGTATCTATATCACAAGCGGAATCATCGAAGATAAAGAAGAAGTGGTCGTAGAAGCTGTGAAGAAAGCAGGACTCGAAGTTCTGGAAGTGAACCACCAGGGTGAATGGGTATCTGTAACGGCAAGAAAGAATTAGAGGATTCGATATGCAACATTTTTTTGTGTCACCGGAGCAGGTGAAGGAAGAAAAGATCTACGTAGAGGGCGGCGACGTCAATCATATGAAGAATGTACTCCGCATGAAGACCGGTGAAGAACTTACGGTAAATGACGGAGAAGGCAGTCAGTACCTGTGTGCAGTGGAATCCTATGAAGCAGATATGGCAGTGCTTAAGATACTGGAGAAAAAGCAGGACGAGAGCGAGCTTGCATCAAAGATCTATCTGTTCCAAGGACTTCCAAAGCAGGACAAGATGGAACTGATCGTGCAGAAGTCGGTAGAACTCGGCGCATATCAGGTAATCCCGGTGGCGACAAAGCGAGCCGTGGTCAAGTTGGATGCGAAGAAGGCGAAGAAGAAGGTCGAACGCTGGCAGCAGATTGCGGTCAGTGCGGCGAAGCAGGCAGGACGAGGTATTATTCCTGAGGTGGGAGAAGTATGCACTTATGCGCAGGCATTAAAGCAGGCAGAAGAACTGGACGTTGTCCTGATCCCATACGAACTGGCAAAAGGGATGGAAGAGACGAAGCAGATCATCGCAGGGATCAGACCGGGGCAGTCGGTCGGCATCTTTATCGGACCGGAAGGCGGCTTTGAGGAAGAAGAAGTAGCACTTGCCATGAAAACCGGGGCAAATCCGGTGACCCTTGGCAAGAGAATCCTTCGGACAGAGACTGCAGGACTTACGATGCTTTCGGTTCTGATGTTCCATCTGGAAGGGTAGAAACATAATCTAATACTAAGAATGAAGAGTACAGGAAGTGAAGAAATGAAGGAAGTATATCTGGATAATTCGGCGACCACCATGGCATACCGAAGCGTCGGGGAACTGGTGCAGAAGGTCATGTGTGAAGACTATGGCAATCCGTCTTCTATGCATAACAAAGGTGTGGAAGCAGAAAAATATATAAAAGAAGCAAAAGAAACATTTGCCAGACTCTGGAAGGTACAGGAAAAGGAAGTGTATTTTACTTCCGGCGGTACGGAGAGTGACAATATGGCACTGATCGGCGCGGCAAGAGCGAATAAGCGTGCAGGCAACCACCTGATCACATCATCCATTGAGCACCCGGCAATTATCAACACCATGCGTTTTCTTGAGGAAGAAGAAGGATTCCGTGTGACCTATCTTCCGGTAGACCAGTACGGAAGAATCCGTCTGGATGCGTTGAAAGAAGCGCTGTGTGAAGATACGATCCTGGTATCGATCATGTATGTGAACAACGAAGTGGGTTCCGTACAGCCGATTCAGGAAGCGGCAAGTATCGTAAAGGCATATAATAAAGACATTTTATTCCATGTCGATGCGGTACAGGGATTTGGAAAATATAAGATCTACCCGAAGAAACTGAAGGTAGATATGTGCTCCATCAGCGGTCACAAGATCCACGGACCGAAGGGCGTGGGTGCATTATACATCGGCGAAAATGTAAAGATTCGCCCGATCGTCTACGGCGGCGGTCAGCAGCATGACATGCGTTCCGGAACGGAAAATGTACCGGGAATCGCAGGACTTTCCCTGGCGGCAAAGACGATTTACGATAACCTCGATGAAAAAGTGGAGAAGATGCGGGTGTTAAAACAGCATTTCATCGAAGGCGTGGAAAAGATCGAGAATACAACGATCCATGGTTTATACGATGAGACGTCGGCACCGCATATTATCAGTGTAGGAATCGCAGGGATCAGAAGTGAAGTGCTATTACATGCGCTGGAAGATAAAGGAATCTATGTGTCATCCGGATCGGCATGTGCGTCCAACCATCCGCAGATCAGCGGTGTGTTAAAAGGAATCGGGGCAAAACAGGAGTTTCTGGATGCGACGCTTCGGTTTAGTATGTCAGAATTTACTACACTGGAAGAGATTGACTATACGCTCGATGCACTATATAATATAGTACCGATGCTTAGAAGATATACCAGACATTAGAAAGTTACAGATAAAAGAGAAAGAGATCAGGAAAGGAATCAGAAGATGAGATTTCATACATTTTTATTAAAATATGGAGAGATTGGAATTAAGGGAAAGAACCGTCATCTGTTCGAAGACGCACTGGTGCGCCAGGTGCGTTATGCATTAAAAGATGTAGACGGACAGTTCGATGTACACAAATCACAGGCAAGAATCTATGTAGACTGTGAAGGAGATTATGATTACGATGAGACTGTGGAACATCTGAAGAAAGTATTCGGTCTGGTCGGAATCTGTCCGGTTGTCCGTATGGAGGACAAAGGATTCGAGGAACTGAAAAAAGATGTTGTCGCATATATGGATGAGATGTATCCAGATAAGAACTTTACATTTAAAGTAGAGTCCAGACGTGCCAAAAAGTCTTATCCGCTGAACTCTATGGAGATCAGCCGTGACCTTGGAGAAGCGATCCTGTACGCATTCCCGGAAAGCGGAATCAAAGTAGATGTACATCATCCGGATGTTATGGTGAACGTAGAAGTCAGGAATGAGATTTACGTATATTCACAGATCATTCCGGGAGCAGGCGGAATGCCGGTCGGAACCAATGGTTCGGCGATGCTTCTGTTATCCGGCGGTATCGACAGCCCGGTTGCAGGATACATGGTATCCAAACGTGGAGTAAGCCTTGAGGCTACTTACTTCCATGCGCCGCCGTATACAAGCGAACGTGCAAAACAAAAAGTTGTGGATCTTGCAAAGAAAGTGGCAAAATATTCCGGACCGATCAAGCTGCATGTCGTCAACTTTACGGATATCCAGCTTTATATCTACGATCAATGCCCGCATGATGAGCTGACGATCATTATGAGAAGATACATGATGCGTATCGCAGAACATTTTGCAAAAGAGGATGGCTGCTTAGGTATGATCACAGGGGAAAGTATCGGACAGGTGGCAAGCCAGACCATGCAGAGTCTTGCAGCAACAAACGATGTATGTACGATGCCTGTATACCGTCCACTGATCGGATTCGACAAGCAGGAGATCGTGGATGTATCAGAAAAAATCGATACTTATGAGACCTCGATCCAGCCGTTCGAAGACTGCTGTACGATCTTCGTGGCAAAACATCCGGTAACCAAGCCGAATATTGATGTGATCCGCCGTTCGGAAGAGAATCTGAATGAGAAGATCGATGAGCTGATGAAACAGGCGATTGAGACCGTTGAGATCATTGAAGTAAAATAAATGGAGTAAAATAAATGGAGTAAAAAAGAGGGCTGAACCCTTAAACAGATCAGCCCTTTTTCTAAGTAAATCATTTACTTTTATTACTGATTAGTCACAAAGATATGGTTTTAACATTTCCATGATCTCTTCTACGTTGTCATCAGCGTGGATGTTCAGATCGATCGGTTTAGAAAGATCTAAGCTGAAGATTCCCATGATTGATTTTGCATCAATGACATATCTTCCAGATACAAGATCAAAGTCATAATCAAATTTTGTGATGTCGTTTACGAATGATTTTACTTTGTCGATTGAATTTAAAGAAATCTTTACTGTTTTCATTGGAATACCCTCCTTGATTCATTTCTTGTTCTATAGATATATTAAGAGTCAGACGAAGAAAAGTCAAGGAACAAATTGCCAAAGAATTCAGAAGATTTTCGTTAGATGTTACAACAATGTGTTAAAATAACGTTTTAAAAAGAAAGGAACAGATATATGAAGAAAGTAGCATTGCATAATCTCGGATGCAAAGTAAATGCATATGAGACGGAAGCCATGCAGGAACTGCTGGAAAAGCATGGATATGAGATCGTGCCGTTCCAGGAAGGTGCGGACGTCTATATCATTAATACCTGTACCGTAACGAATATGGCGGACCGGAAGTCCAGACAGATGCTTCATAAAGCAAGAAAGATGAATCCGGATTCTATTGTTGTTGCCTGCGGCTGCTATGTACAGGCTAAGAAAGATGATATCCCGGAAGGTATTGATATTGTCGTTGGTAATAATAAGAAGCAGAATATTGTTGAAATCCTGGAAAATTATGAAAAAGAAAAGAATCAGGATGGTCAGCGGGAAACATCAGACGAACAGGAAAAGGAAACAGAGACCTATCAGGAGATTCTGGATATCAATCATGAAAAAGTGTATGAAGATCTGCATTTAAGTACGGCGGCGGAACACACAAGAGCTTATATCAAGGTGCAGGACGGATGCAACCAGTTCTGCTCTTACTGTATCATTCCGTTCGCAAGAGGAAGGGTAAGAAGCAGAAGCCGTGACAGTGTGCTGGATGAAGTGAAGACACTGTCGGCCAATGGATATAAAGAAGTGGTACTGACCGGAATCCATCTGAGTTCGTACGGAATCGACTGTGACGACAACCTGTTGTCACTGATTCTGGCGATCCATGAAGTGGAAGGAATCGAAAGAATCCGTCTTGGATCACTGGAGCCGAGAATTATTACGGAAGAATTTGCACAGACGATCGCAAAACTTCCGAAGATGTGTCCGCATTTCCATCTGTCATTGCAGAGCGGATGCAACGCAACATTGAAGCGCATGAACCGCAGATACACAGCAGAAGAGTATTATGAGAAATGTCAGCTGCTCCGTAAATATTTCGACAACCCGGCACTTACAACGGACGTGATCGTCGGTTTTCCGGGAGAGACGGAAGAAGAGTTTGCAGAGTCGAAGGCATTTGTAGATAAAGTAGATTTTTATGAAACACATATTTTTAAATATTCCAGAAGAGAAGGAACAAAGGCAGCGGCTATGAAAGACCAGGTGCCGGATCAGATCAAGGCCGCAAGAAGCGCCGAACTTCTGGAACTGAACCGTAAGAAGCAGGCGGTTTATGAAGAAAGACTGCTTGGAACCACACAGGAGGTCCTGATCGAGGAGAAAATCGTGCGTGATGGAGAGGAACTTCAGATCGGGCACACAAAGGAATATGTGAAAATTGGTGTAAAAAATCCGAATAATCTTATTAATCAGCTTGTAAATGTAGAAATTGAAAACCAATTACAAATATTGCATTGAAATTTGAGATTTAATCATGTAGAATAAAATTGAAATATTTTTGGAGGACGTGATTATATGAAAAATATGACAAATACCCAGTTTTTCCAGGTAGAAAGTGGACCACAGATCAGCGCAAAGGACATTCTGGAGATTGTATATAAGGCATTAAGTGAAAAGGGATATAACCCGGTAAACCAGATCGTAGGTTATATTATGTCCGGAGATCCGACCTACATCACAAGCCATAACGGAGCCAGAAGTCTGATCATGAAGATGGAAAGAGATGAACTGGTAGAAGAGATGCTCAAGACGTATATCGAGCATAATGAGTGGGAATAATGACTATGAGAATCATGGGACTGGACTATGGATCTAAGACGGTAGGCGTTGCGGTCAGTGATCCGTTGGGAATTACTGCTCAGGGAGTAGAGACAATATGCAGAAAGGACGAGAACAAGCTCAGAAAGACCTGTGCGCGTATCGAAGCACTGATTGAAGAGTATCAGGTTACGAAGATTGTTCTCGGACTTCCGAAGCATATGAATAATGATATTGGAGATCGTGCGGAAAAATCAATGGCATTTGGTGAGATGTTAAAAAGACGGACCGGCCTTGAGGTCGTTATGTGGGACGAGCGTCTGACCACGGTAGAAGCTGAGCGGACTTTGATAGAGAATAAGGTGAGGCGTGAAGACCGCAAGAAGTATATTGATAAGATTGCGGCTGTTTTTATATTGCAGGGATATCTGGATTCACTTGCGCATACGCCCCTGGATTAAGAGGTGGATTATAGATGGAAAAGATTAAATTCATGTCCGAAGAGATGAATGAAGAAGTAGATTTTTATGTACTTGAACAGACAAAAGTTGGTGGGGTGTCTTATATTCTGGTGACAGATTCGGAAGATGATGATGCAGAATGTCTGATTTTGAAAGACACATCAGGAGAGAACCAGTCAGAGAGTGTATACGAGATCGTAGAAGATGATGTAGAGCTTTCTGCTGTTCTGAAAGTATTTGAAGAACTACTTGAAGATGTAGAGATTGAAAGGTAGTTTGGAATGTCTATCAGTAAAGAGAAGTTTAAAGAAATGCTGAGAGAAAAGGGGTTGAAAGTTACCAACCAGCGTATACTGGTACTGGAGGTCCTTGCAGATCATCGTGATAAGCATCTGACTGCAGAAGATATTTATGAATTAGTAAGAGAAGATTATCCGGAAATTGGGCTGGCAACAATTTACCGGACAGTGCAGCTGTTACTGGAAATGCAATTGGTGGATCGTATCAATCTTGATGATGGATGTGCACGTTATGAGATCGGAGAATTCTTCGATGGAGAAGAAAGACATCATCATCATCACCTGATATGCAGAACATGTGGAAAGATCATTCCGTTCAAGGATGATCTTCTGGAAAATCTGGAAGATAAGATCGAAGAGACAACGGGATTTCATGTGTTAGACCACGAATTAAAGTTCTACGGACAGTGCAAGGAGTGCCAAAAAAGAGGCAGAAAAATAGTACGGTAAGCACGTGGAGGTGTAATTTTGAAGAGAGAAAACAATGGAAAAATGCGTATCATTCCACTCGGAGGTCTGGAAAAGATCGGAATGAACATCACAGCTTTTGAGTATGAGGACAGTATTATTGTTGTAGACTGTGGATTATCTTTCC
>OLOB01000152.1_pt1 | contig 59938 bp, 75 predicted proteins | sample 1671911 | NCBI WGS metagenome assembly OLOB01 (sample SAMEA3136625, study PRJEB25190) | human gut metagenome | biome: human gut; feature: human-associated habitat; material: faeces | place: Austria | collected 2013
TAATCCATGACGTTACAAAAACTTGCCTAGGCAAGTTTTTTTTGTTATCATAAAAAGGTCTTCAGGGCAGGGTGAGATTCCCGACCGGCGGTGACAAGGGCGATGATTTTTCAACGAGATTAGATAGTAAGTCGAAGATGATATTAGACTATATCAAGATGAGCTAATGATGTGTCAGAGAAAAGATTCCTTTTGAAGTCCGCGAGCGCAAGCTGATGTGGTGAGATTCCACAACCGACAGTAAAGTCTGGATGGGAGAAGACTGAGAGTTTTTGTATTGTCATCTAATCATTTGGTTTATCTTTTATGATTTCGTTAGTACTTCAGTGTTTGCTGTCTACAGTTTTCTACTTAGTACTAAAAGCAAACCAAAGATTATATGTTACACTCTTTGGGCCTTCTTTCGATTTGTAAAAATTGGAGGAATTTTTTTATGAAAAAAACACAGACAATGACTATCATTGCAATTCTATCAGCGCTCTCTTTTGTGCTTATGATCCCTAACTTTCCAATTATTCCAGGCGTGGATTTTTTGAAACTTGACTTTAGTATTCTTCCTATTTTATTGGGTTTAATCCTACTTGATTTAAAAAGTGCCTATGTCATCCTTTTTTTGAGAAGTCTACTTAAGCTTTTGCTGGATAATGGTGGACCTGGTAGTATGGTTGGTTTGCCAATGAACATGGTGGCTTTTGGAATTTTTATTCTTTCTTTTGCGCTTATTTGGAAAGATAGAGATAGTAAGGTGAAATATGTCTTGGCTAGTATTGTTGGGACATTAGCAATGACAGTGACCATGGTCTTTCTCAACTATGTTTATGCCATTCCCCTTTATGCTAAGTTTGCTAATTTTGATATTTCAAAATTCATTGATGTTGGGAAGTATTTAATGAGCATGGTCATCCCTTTTAACTTACTTGAAGGGGTGATCTTTGCGGTCAGTTTTGCTGTGGTTTATGCAGCCACTCAACCTATTTTAAAGAATTATATAAGTAATGAAAATTAAACAAACTTATCTTTTAAGAGCTTCCTTTGCTTTTTTACTTTTAATGTTTCTAGGATACTTGGTCAAATTTTACCCTGATAATTTGACTGGTATTGATACCAATATTCAGAGCGCTATGCGAGGGGATTTTCCTTCAGTAGAAACTTGTTTTTTTACTACTATTACTAATTTTGGAAATGAATTATTTTTATTCATCTTTTGTATTTTTTTGTCTTTTCTATTTTATATCAAAAATTGGAAAGCTGAAGCTGGATTTATTTTGGTGAATTTCGCAACTGTAGGTTTGCTGTCAACAGCTTTAAAGTACCTGTATCAAAGACCACGTCCTAAGATTAAGTGGCTGATTCAGACAACTGGCCCTTCTTTTCCTAGCTGGCATGCCGCTTCAACCTTACTGATAGCGGCAGCCATAGTTGTGATTATTCAGCAACGTATGAAAAGCAGCGTTTTAAAACTGCTCTTACAAATACTTCTTATTGTAATAGCTATTTTGGTAGGCATTTCTAGAATTTATATCGGTGTCCACCATCCAACGGATGTTTTAGGAGGCTGGCTGTTGGCCTTAGGTTTAAGTCAAATGATTTATCCTTATTATGATGAGTGGCGTTTTAAATGGCGCTTTTCAGGCAAACAGAAGTAAGAAGGAGTCATACCAATTCAATAATTTGAATGGTAAATTTTGCTGTTAATCTATTTGGCATCTAATTTGGAAATCTATATGATTTCCATTTTTGTTTTAAAAAAGAAAAGGTATTGAAAACTTTCTGAAAAGTAGTAAACTAAAAGATGAAAAGGATGTGTTTTTTTGAAATATTATGTGCAGTTGATGATTATTCTCCTCTTTTCTTTAGTGGGTGAATTTGCTTCCAATAGTTTACATTTACCTGTTCCAGGAAGCATTATTGGACTTTTTTGTCTCTTTTTAGCTTTGCAGTTTAATTGGATCCGTTTGCGTCATATCAATGCGGTTGGTCAATTTTTACTAGCTAATATGACTATTTTGTTTTTGCCAGCAGCAGTGGGGATTATGGATAAGTTTAATGTGATTGCCCCTTATCTGCTACCAATTTGTCTGATTTTATTATTTGCTGTCATTCTCAATATTGCAGTGATTGCTTTAGTTGTCCAATTTATCAAGAGACATTATGAAGGAGACTTTCCAGAATGAATTTTATTTTTTCAAATCCTCTTTTTGGTCTTTGGCTGTCTATATTTGCCTATTTGATAGGTATTTTGATTTTTAGGCGTTTTCCACATCCACTAACAACCCCACTTTTACTAGCGACGATTATTGTTATTATTTTTTTAAAAGTAACGCATATTTCTTATCAAGACTATTATAAGGGAGGAGCGTATTTAAATACCCTTATTGTACCTTCGACAGTTGCTTTGGGAATTCCTTTGTATCAGACTTTCCATTTAATGAGGCATCATGCCAGAAGTATTATTTTGGGTAGCTTTTTAGCAGCAGTTGTCAATACGAGTTTTACTGCCTTTGTGGCAAAAGTTTTTGGCATGGATTTCTTTTTAGCCATTTCCTTATTTCCTAAATCTGTTACAACCGCAATGGCAGTCGGAATTGTTGATAAGATGCAGGGAATTACGACCGTAACACTGGTTGTTGTTGTAGCAACTGGTATTTTAACTAGTGTTTTGGGGCCAACTCTTTTAAAATTATTGAAAATCGAAGATCCTGTGGCCATTGGTTTGGCTCTTGGTGGAACTGGACATGCTGTTGGTACTGGAACGGCTCTTAAATACGGTAGAATATCGGGAGCTATGGCTGGTCTAGCTATTGGCATTACGGGTTTGATGTATGTCTTTGTATCGCCCATTGTGGCAGCCATTATTTTAAAATGACTTTTAATCAACCAGTGTGTTAAACTGGAATCACTATACAATAAAAAGGTTGGGAACACTTTTGTCTCATCTTTTTTAGAGAGATTTATGTTAAAATAACTCTTATGAATAAACGTTATAATACATTAAATGACTATTACCGTCGTATTTTTGGCGAAAAGACTTTTAAGGTTCCCATTGATGCTGGCTTTGACTGCCCAAACCGTGATGGAACTGTGGCTCATGGTGGCTGTACTTTTTGTACGGTTTCAGGTTCTGGTGATGCTATTGTGGCACCAGAAGCTCCTATTCGGGACCAATTTTACAAGGAAGTTGATTTCATGCATCGCAAATGGCCGGATGTCAAGAAGTACCTCGTTTATTTTCAAAATTTTACCAATACCCATGACAAGGTTGAGGTCATTCGGGAGCGCTATGAGCAGGCTATCAATGAACCTGGTGTTATTGGTATCAATATTGGAACAAGACCGGACTGTTTGCCTGATGTGACTATCCTTTACCTAGCGGAGCTATCCCAACGTTTGCATGTGACCTTGGAGTTAGGCTTACAGACAACCTATGAAAAAACGTCCAAGTTAATTAATCGTGCTCATTCTTATCAACTTTATGTAGAAACTGTTAAACGCGTAAGAGATTTGGCGCCAAAAGTTGAAATTGTTTCCCATCTCATCAATGGTTTACCAGGTGAAAGCCATGAGATGATGCTGGAAAATGTTCGCCGTTGTGTGACAGATAATGACATTGATGGCATTAAACTCCATCTTCTACATCTCATGACCAATACGCGTATGCAACGTGATTATCATGAGGGACGCTTACATCTGCTGAGTATGGAAGAATATGTCAACATTATCTGTGACCAATTAGAAATTATTCCTAAAAACATTGTCATTCATCGTCTGACAGGTGATGCACCGCGTGATATGTTGATTGGACCGATGTGGAGCCTTAACAAGTGGGAAGTTTTAAATAGCATTGATAGGGAAATGGAAAGGCGTAATGCTTATCAAGGCTGTAAGCTGGAGGTGAATATATGATCAAACGTCCCATTGAACTCTCTCATGATTTTTTGTCCCAAGTTTTGGATAAAAACAGTATAGCCATTGATGCGACTATGGGCAACGGAAATGATACCGTTTTTTTGTCCCATCTTGCTAAGAAAGTCTACGCTTTTGATGTACAGGAACAGGCCTTAATCAAGACGAGAGAAAAACTGGAACAATTAAATATTAAAAATGTCCAACTCATTTTAGATGGACATCAAACTATTAATAAATATGTGACTGAACCTATCCGTGCAGCTATTTTTAATTTAGGTTATCTGCCTTCGGCAGACAAGTCAGTCATTACTCAGCCTGCTACAACCCTGACAGCTATTAAAAAGATTTTAGAGAGATTAGAAATTGGCGGTCGTTTGGCAATTATGGTATATTATGGTCATGAGGGTGGCGATAAGGAAAAAGATGCGGTTCTGAACTTTGTTAAAGAGCTAGATCAACAGCATTTTACAGTCATGCTTTATCAACCCTTAAATCAAATAAATACCCCACCCTTTTTGGTGATGATAGAGAAATTATAAAAATTTTCATTAAAAAGCGATATAAAAAAGCTTAAAATTAACGTTTCTGACAACTTAGTTTTAAGCTTTTTTAGATATCACAATATTCTTATTTTGGATTAGAAATTGAAATTTTGCCCAGACTCTTTTTTGTTCATACTTGCGGTTTGATAAAGAAACGTTTGTCATCAATGGAAATGATATTGACGGGACTTTCATAAAAATTTTCAAGGACTTGAGGTGTAATAATATCTTTTTTAGGACCTTGAGCCACTATTTTACCTCTACGAAGGAGGAGGATATGACTCATTTTATCAGTGATTTCTTCAGCATGGTGGGTAACATAAAGGATAGTTGGAGCATGTGGTAACTCAGTAATCTTTTCAACTTGTGTTAGCAATTTTTCACGGGCAAAAAGATCCAGTCCGCTGGTTGCTTCATCCAAAATAATGATTTCAGGATCTTCCATAAGGCTGCGCGCAATAAGGAGGAGTTGTTTTTCACCTTGTGAGAGGCTGCTATAGATGCGACCAAGCAAGTGTTTTCCGCCGATGACAGTAAGCATTTGGCGTGCTTCATTAAGTTCTGTTTCGTCGTATTCCTTGTAGAGAATGCTTGATTTGTATTTACCAGTTAGCACGATCTTTTCAGCCAACATATTTGCAGGGAGTCGCTCAGCAATAAAAGAGCCCACGACACCGATTTTAGTCCGCATATTGGGAATATCACCCTGACCAAACCTAGTATTGAGAACTTCAACCTGTCCTTGTGTTGACCAATACTCCGCCATAATAAGTTTTAAAAGAGTGGTTTTTCCAGAACCGTTAAGACCTAGAATAACCCAATTTTCTCCCTTTTTGACTTTCCAATTAAGATTGTTGAGCAAGATTTTGCCCTGTTTTTTTAAGGTCACATTTTTCATGGAAATGAGTGCCATTTTTTACCTCTTTGTTGCTTACTTGTTATTTATTATAACATAAAAATATGTTAAAATAAGCGCAAAAGGAGGGAGTATGTTTAAGAGTAGTAAATTGTTTTTCTGGACAGTAGAAATTTTACTGGTCACTTTGATTCTCTTTATCTGGCGGCAAATGGGAAGTATCTTTAATCCTTTTTTCAGTGTTGCTAAAACGTTTTTTCTTCCTTTTTTATTGGGAGGTTTTCTTTATTATATTACCAATCCTATTGTCACTTTTTTAGAAAACCGTTTTAAAATTAAACGTATTTGGGGGATCACTCTTATTTTTGCTGTATTGCTTTCCTTGCTGGTTTTTTCTATTACCAGTCTGATTCCCAATTTGATTAATCAGCTAACAGATCTTATTTCAGCCAGCCAAAATATTTATGTGGGTTTGCAGGATTTATTCAATGAATGGAAAAGCAATCCTACCTTTAAAAATATTGATATCCCTGTTCTTTTAAAACAGTTCAATTTATCTTATGTTGATATTTTGACAAATGTTTTGGATAGCGTGACAGTCAGTGTCTCAAGTATTGTTTATATGATTACAAATACGGTGATGATTCTGGTTCTTACACCCGTTATTCTTTTTTATCTCCTCAAGGACAAAGATGGTTTAATGCCCATGTTAGATCGTACTATATTGAAAAATGATAGGCATAATATCAGTCAATTACTGAATCAAATGAACAAAACCATTTCTCGTTATATTAGTGGTGTAGCTATTGATGCTGCTTTCATCTTTGTTTTTGCTTTAATTGGTTATCAGATTATGGGCGTCCAGTATGCTTTCTTATTTGCTTTAGTTGCTGGAATTACTAATGTTATTCCTTATGTTGGCCCTTACTTAGGTTTGACACCAGTTGTTTTAGCTTATGTGGTCAGCGATCCTAAGAAGATGATTATTGCTATTATTTATATCATGACCTTGCAGCAAATTGATGGGAATATTGTCTACCCACGTGTTGTAGGAAGTACCATGAAAATTCATCCTTTAACAATAATGGTTCTCTTGGTGTTAGGTGGCAATATTGCTGGTTTGGTTGGTATGTTAGTTGCTGTACCAGCTTATGCTATCATTAAAGAAATTGTAAAATTCCTTGTAGGTGTTTATGATTACCACAAGAAAAATAAAATTGTGTTATAATAGACTAACTATATTAATTTTAGGAGAGATAACTAATGGAAGACCCCGGTAGCCAGTCCTTGATCTTACAATTTTTATTATTACTGATTTTAACGCTTTGCAATGCTTTTTTCTCAGCTACTGAAATGGCTCTTGTATCTCTTAATCGTGCACGCGTTGAACAAAAGGCTGAAGAGGGCGAAAAAAAGTATATCCGTCTGCTAAAAGTTTTGGAAAATCCTAATAATTTTCTATCAACCATTCAGGTTGGTATTACTCTTATTACCCTTTTATCCGGAGCGAGTTTGGCAGATTCTTTAGGGCGTGAAATTGCTGTTTGGTTTGGTAATTCAGCTACTGCCAGAACGGCAGGGAGTCTTATTTCTTTAGCTTTTTTGACCTATATTTCTATCGTTTTGGGTGAATTGTATCCTAAACGTATTGCTATGAATCTCAAGGAAAATTTAGCTGTGCTGTCAGCACCTGTTATTATTTTTCTTGGCAAAGTGGTTAGCCCTTTTGTTTGGCTGCTTTCGGTCTCAACAAATCTATTAAGTCGCCTCACTCCTATGACCTTTGATGATGCCGATGAGAAAATGACCCGTGATGAAATTGAATACATGTTGACAAACAGTGAAGAGACTCTAGATGCTGATGAAATTGAAATGCTGCAAGGTGTCTTTTCACTAGATGAATTGATGGCACGTGAAGTGATGGTTCCTCGTACAGATGCTTTTATGGTGGATATTAATGATGATTCTAGTGATATTATCCAAACCATTCTCAATGAAAGATTTTCGCGGATTCCTGTTTACGATGATGATAAAGATAAGATTATTGGAATCATTCATACTAAAAATTTATTGAATGCTGGTTTCAAGGAAGGTTTTGATCACATCAATCTTCGCCGTATTTTGCAAGAGCCGCTTTTTGTACCAGAAACTATTGTTGTAAATGACCTTTTGACCGCTTTAAAAAATACCCAAAATCAGATGGCTATCCTACTTGATGAGTATGGCGGTGTGGCAGGTCTTGTCACCTTAGAAGACTTATTAGAAGAAATTGTTGGTGAAATTGATGATGAGACAGACAAAACAGCCATTTCTGTTCGTGAAATTGCAGATAATACCTATATTGTTTTGGGAACAATGACACTTAATGATTTTAATGAGTACTTTGAAACTGACCTTGAAAGTGATAATGTTGATACGATTGCTGGTTTTTATCTGACTGGTGTCGGAACAATTCCAAGTCAAGAAGAAAAAGAACACTTTGAAGTAGAGAGTAATGGCAAACACCTTGAACTGATTAATGATAAAGTTAAGGATGGCCGGGTTACCAAACTGAAGATTCTCGTTTCAGAAATTGAAGAAAGGGAAGATGAAAAAGACTAAACATAATATTAGTCTTTTTTACTTTTAAAGTGTTATAATAGTAATCAGAAAAACGTTTACAGGAAAGAAAAATCATGATAGAAAAAGTTGACTACGAAAAAGTAACAGGACTTGTTAATTCTACAGAATCTTTTGGGTCTGTAGACGGACCTGGTATACGCTTTGTTGTTTTTATGCAAGGGTGCCAAATGCGTTGTCAATATTGCCACAATCCTGATACTTGGGCAATGAAGAATGATAGAGCAACAGAAAGGACTGCAGGAGATGTCTTTAAAGAAGCTTTACGTTTTAAAGATTTTTGGGGAGATACAGGAGGTATTACTGTTTCTGGTGGTGAAGCAACGCTCCAGATGGATTTTTTAATTGCCCTCTTTTCTTTAGCAAAAGAAAAGGGAATTCATACGACCTTGGATACCTGTGCTCTGACTTTTAGAAACACACCAAAATATCTTGAAAAATATGAAAAGTTAATGGCTGTCACTGATTTAGTATTGTTAGATATTAAAGAGATTAATCCTGACCAACATAAAATTGTCACTGGTCATAGCAATAAAACTATTTTAGCTTGTGCGCGTTATTTATCTGATATTGGAAAACCTGTTTGGATTCGCCATGTCTTAGTCCCTGGTCTGACTGATCGGGATGAAGATTTAATAAAGTTGGGTGAGTATGTCAAAACACTGAAGAATGTTCAACGGTTTGAAATTCTTCCTTATCATACAATGGGTGAATTCAAATGGCGTGAATTAGGGATTCCTTATCCTTTGGAAGGTGTTAAACCGCCAACACCAGATCGTGTGCGCAATGCTAAAAAGTTAATGCATACGGAAACATATGAAGAATATAAAAAGAGGATTAATCATTAAAAGAAAAGGATAAAAGAAAGTGAAAGTTTATTTTGTTATGCTACTTTTTCAAGTTTGGTGAAGTTAATAAGTCAGTCAGCTTATCCAATTAAATAATAGTCTTGTTTGGAAACAAATTAATCTTTTTATGGCTTTTTTAAGTAAGGAGAGCGCTAAGCTCATTTAGGTGACGTTGTCATCTTAGACCTATCCGTCTACAAAATAAAAGCGATGGGAATACTGACCAGTTGCTGCTGTGTCACAGTATCAATACCTTTGGTAACAATACTGGCAAATTAGAGATTACAAGTTTCGATTTTAGCAATAAAATGACGGAGTCGGTTGCTCGCGTGCTGATCCTCTAAAGCTGACTGGCAAAAAAAGTCAATCAATAGATGCAACAGGCTTCTAAACAAATCTAAGAAAAAGCTTGAAAGTTGCTTTTAGAAAGAGCTGTTTCAAGCTTTTTCTTTTTAAATTGTGATTAGAAAAAATAAAAGAATAGACAGTGTATTGAGAGATAATTATTAGAGCAGAGCGAACTGCTATTTAACAATTTTTTGTCAAAAAAACAATAAATTTCCTATCTTTATAGCATATTTTTGATATAATGGACTTTGTTATTGAATTATTTTAAGGTATATTTAAATAAAATATGGCAATCTAAGTGAGGAGGCTGTTTGATAAAATTAAGATGAAAAAACGAAGAACAATCTATAAATTTTTATTACAAACTTTATTTTATTCCGTTATATTTTTAATTTTACTCTATTTCTTTAGTTACCTTGGTCAAGGTCAGGGAGAATTTATCTACAACGAATTTTAGGAAGTAACAATGGCTAATAAAAAAATAAAAGATATGATTGCAACAATTGAAAATTTTGCTCAAGAACAGGCAGAATTTCCGGTTTATAATATTTTAGGAGAAATCCATACCTATGGAGAATTAAAAGCTGATTCTGATTCGCTTGCAGCTCATCTTGATCAGTTAGATTTAACAGCAAAATCACCAGTAGTTGTCTTTGGAGGACAGGAATATGCCATGCTGGCTAGTTTTGTTGCTCTGACAAAATCAGGGCATGCCTATATTCCTATTGATCATCATTCAGCCTTAGAACGTATTGAGGCTATTTTAGAGGTAGCAGAGCCAAGTTTAGTTATTGCTGTTGATGATTTCCCAATTGACAATCTTCAAGTCCCAGTAATTCAGTATAGTCAATTAGAAGAAATTTTTAAACAAAAGCTATCTTATCAAATCAATCATGCGGTTAAGGGGGATGATACCTACTATATCATCTTTACTTCAGGGACAACTGGTAAACCTAAAGGAGTACAGATTTCACATGACAATCTGCTTAGTTTTACTAATTGGATGATTAATGCAGAAGCTTTTGCAATACCTCATAGGCCGCAAATGCTGGCACAACCGCCTTACTCTTTTGATTTGTCAGTGATGTATTGGGCGCCAACATTGGCTTTAGGTGGAACCCTTTTTGCTCTTCCTAAAGAAATAACTGCAGATTTCAAACAATTATTTACAACTATTAACCAATTACCCATTGGTGTGTGGACATCAACACCTTCCTTTGTTGATATGGCTATGCTGTCAGATGACTTTAATGCACAGCAATTGCCTCATTTAACTCATTTCTATTTTGACGGAGAAGAGTTGACGGTTAAGACGGCTAAAAAATTGCGTCAGCGTTTTCCGCAAGCAAGAATTGTCAACGCTTATGGGCCAACAGAAGCAACTGTTGCTTTATCAGCTTTGGCTGTCACTGATAAAATGCTTGAAACATGCAAACGTCTGCCAATTGGCTATACAAAACCAGATTCGCCAACCTTTATTATTGATGAGTCAGGTCATAAACTGGCAAATGGTCAGCAAGGAGAGATTATTGTTTCCGGTCCGGCAGTCTCTAAGGGGTATCTCAATAATCCTGAACGAACAGCAGCAGCTTTCTTTGAATTTGAAGGTTTGCCAGCTTATCATACTGGTGATTTGGGAAGTATGACAGATGAAGGTCTCTTGCTCTATGGCGGTCGTATGGATTTTCAGATTAAATTCAATGGCTATCGTATTGAGTTGGAAGAAGTCTCTCAAAATCTTAACAAATCGCAATATATCGCATCTGCTGTAGCTGTTCCCCGTTATAATAAAGACCATAAGGTGCAAAATCTTTTGGCTTATGTTGTCTTAAAAGATGGTGTAGAAGAGCAATTTGAGAGAGCACTTGACATTACCAAGGCTATTAAGGCTGATTTGCAAGATGTTATGATGGATTACATGATGCCTTCTAAGTTTTTGTACCGTAAAGATTTACCTTTAACACCTAATGGTAAAATTGATATTAAAGGTTTGATGAGTGAGGTAAACAAAAAATGATTGATTTTTTCAAGAATCTTCCTCACTTAGAAGCTTATGGAAATCCTCAATATTTTTTCTATATTATTTTGGCTGTCTTACCAATTTTTATAGGACTCTTTTTTAAGAAACGCTTTCCTCTTTATGAGGCTTTTGTTAGTCTGATTTTTATTGTTTTAATGTTGACAGGTGAAAAGTCGCATCAAATCTTTGCCTTGTTTTTCTATATCATTTGGCAAATTTTCTGTGTCTATAGTTATAAATTTTATAGAAAATCACGGGATAATAAGTGGATTTTTTATCTTCATGTCTTCATGTCTATCTTACCTTTATCTTTGGTAAAGATTACTCCTGCGATTTGGACAAATCAACAATCTTTATTTGGTTTTTTGGGTATATCCTATCTTACCTTTCGTTCAGTAGGTATGATTATGGAAATGCGAGACGGTGTTCTCACGTCATTTACATTTTGGGAATTTATCCGTTTTATGCTGTTTATGCCTACTTTTTCAAGTGGGCCCATTGATCGTTTCAGAAGATTTAATGATGATTATGAGAAGATTCCTGATAAAGATGAATTGCTAGATATGTTGGAACAATCTGTTCACTATATCATGCTTGGTTTTTTCTATAAGTTTGTTTTAGCGCAAATATTGGGAACAATGATTTTACCGGGGTTGAAAGAAATGGCCCTGCAAAAAGGTGGTTGGTTCAATTGGCCGACTTTAGGAGTCATGTATATTTATGGACTAGACTTATTTTTTGACTTTGCTGGTTATTCAATGTTTGCCATAGCTATCTCTAACTTTATGGGAATCAAGAGTCCAACTAATTTTAACCAACCGTTTAAATCACAAGATTTGAAGGAATTTTGGAATCGCTGGCATATGAGTTTGTCTTTTTGGTTTAGAGACTTTGTTTTTATGCGTCTTGTCAAAGTTTTAGTCAAAAATAAGGTCTTCAAAAATCGCAATGTTACATCAAGTGTTGCTTATATTGTGAATATGCTGATTATGGGATTTTGGCATGGCGTAACTTGGTACTATATTACCTATGGTCTATTTCACGGTGTCGGTTTAGTACTCAACGACGCTTGGCTTCGTAAAAAGAAAAGACTGAACAAAGAGAGAAAAGCAAAGAATTTATCACCTTTGCCAGAAAATGGCTGGACAAGAGCGTTAGGTATTGTCATTACCTTTAATGTTGTCATGTTATCATTTCTGATTTTCTCAGGATTCTTAAATGACTTGTGGTTTGCAGATCAATTATCAAAGAAATAAAAGGAGTATTTACAATGGATATAAAATCAGAGGTTTTAAAAATTATTGATGAGCTTTTTATGGAAGATGTATCAGATATGATGGATGAAGATCTATTCGATGCAGGTGTTTTAGATAGCATGGGAACTGTTGAATTAATTGTTGAATTGGAAAATCATTTTGATATCACTGTTCCTGTTTCTGAATTTGGTCGTGATGATTGGAATACAGCCAATAAAATTATTGAGGGTATAACGGAGTTACGAAATGCTTAAACGGTTATGGTTGATTTTGGGGCCAGTTTTCTGTGCCCTAGTTTTGGTTTTTTCTTTAATTATGTTCTATCCAGCTAAACATTTAAGTCATAATTATAATGAAGAAAAAAACGATGCTGTAGCTTTATCACCTAGTAGTTTTAAAAGTACCAATAAAAAAATGCGTGCATTGTCAGACAAAAGGCACCTCTTTGTCCCCTTTTTTGGTTCTAGTGAGTGGCAACGTATTGATAATATGCATCCATCTGTTCTAGCAGAGCGTTATAATCGTTCTTATCGTCCCTATTTACTGGGACAAAAAGGGTCAACCTCTTTGTCACATTATTTTGGCATGCAGCAAATTGGTAATCAGATTAAAAATAAAAAGGCTGTCTATGTTATTTCTCCTCAGTGGTTCGTTCCAAAGGGGACAAGTCCTATCGCTTTTCAGCAGTATTTTAGTTCTGAACAATTAGCTGATTTTCTCTTAAATCAAACAGGAAGTACAGCGGATCGTTATGCAGCTAAACGTTTATTAGACATTAAACCGAGTTCGAATTTGCAAGGTATGATAAAAAAAATTGCGGCTGGTAAAACCTTAAATAGCTTTGATAGGGCAAGCCTGCGCCTTATTAAGAGTTTCTTGAAAAAAGAAGACGCTTTATTTGGAAGTCTGACCTTTAGTGATAATTATGAACGTCGTGTATTGCCGCATGTCAAAAAATTGCCCAAGCACTTTTCTTATGGAACCTTAAGTCAAATTGCTAGCAAAGATGGTCAAAGGTTAACAAAAACAAATCAATTTGAAATTAATGATCATTTTTATAATAAACGTATTAAAGGACAATTGAAAAGACTCAAAGGCTTCCAAAAGCAACTGTCTTATTTACAGTCTCCAGAATACAATGATTTACAGCTGGCGTTAACTCAATTAGCAAAGTCAAAGACCAAAGTCATATTTGTTATTCCGCCGGTTAATGCCAAATGGGTTGAATATACAGGTCTAAGCCAAGATATGTATCAAAAGACGGTTGAAAAAATAAAATATCAGTTACAGAGCCAAGGTTTTGATAACATTGCTGATTTATCAAAAAATGGTGATCAGCCTTATTTCATGCAGGATACCATTCATCTTGGTTGGAATGGTTGGCTGGCTTTTGATAAAGAGGTCAATCCCTTCTTATCCAAGAAACAGCTCCAACCAGCTTATAAGATTAATAATCACTTTTTAAGTAAAAAGTGGGCCACTTATACTGGTAATCCTTTTCAGTTTAAGTGAGACCTTTTTGCCTAATGAAATCAAATTTGGTAAAATGAGAGGAAGAAAAGAGGTAATTGTTATGTCTAAAATTTTAGTTTTTGGTCATCAAAATCCCGATTCAGATGCAATCGGTTCATCAATGGCTTATGCATATTTAAAACGTCAACTCGGCGTAGATGCTCAAGCAGTAGCTTTAGGAAATCCAAATGAGGAGACAGCTTTTGTACTTGACTATTTTGGTATTCAAGCACCGCCTGTTGTTAAGTCAGCTCAAGCAGAAGGTGCCAAACAAGTCATCTTAACAGACCATAATGAATTTCAGCAATCTATCGCAGATATCCGCGAAGTTGAAGTCGTTGAAGTTGTAGATCATCATCGTGTCGCTAATTTTGAAACAGCAAATCCTCTTTATATGCGTTTAGAACCAGTTGGATCTGCTTCATCAATCGTTTATCGGCTTTACAAGGAAAATGGTGTTGCTATTCCTAAGGAAATTGCAGGAGTGATGCTGTCAGGTTTGATTTCAGATACACTTCTTTTGAAATCACCAACGACTCATGCCTCTGATCCAGCTGTTGCAGAAGATTTAGCCAAAATTGCAGGTGTTGACTTGCAGGAATATGGTTTGGCTATGCTTAAGGCTGGTACCAATTTAGCAAGTAAAACGGCTGCGCAACTTGTTGATATTGATGCTAAAACATTTGAACTCAATGGTAGTCAAGTACGTGTAGCTCAAGTCAATACGGTTGATATCAATGAAGTTTTGGAACGTCAAAATGAAATTGAAGAAGCCATTAAAGCATCACAAGCAGCTAATGGATACTCTGATTTTGTCTTGATGATTACTGATATTTTAAATTCAAATTCGGAAATCTTAGCATTGGGCAACAATACTGATAAAGTAGAAGCAGCTTTTAATTTCACACTTAAAAATAACCATGCCTTCTTAGCAGGTGCTGTATCACGTAAGAAACAAGTTGTACCTCAATTAACGGAAAGTTTTAATGGGTAAAAAATTTAAATGAAAGACGGTGAGAGCTGTCTTTTTTCTTTGTAAACTTTTTTGGAGTACATTATAGATGAATCAATGCAACTATTGTTCTAATCCTCATTTTTTATAAAAAAATTGAAGATACTATCTGTTGTTTTCGTATCTTAATTGGCCATACTTTTATGGAAAATTAGTCTAGAAGACCGAATTTTTGCTATAATATTTTCATGATTAAAATTTATAATGGCGATAAATTAACGCGTCAGCCATTTTTCATAAAACTTATCAACTATTTGCAAATACATGATGATGTCACTTTGCGGCAGATTAAGAGGAATTTTGCTGATACTGAGCATCTAGAACGATCTATTGAGGACTATGTGCAAGCGGGTTATGTTTTACGTGAAAATAAACATTATTACAATGCTTTTGAGCTGTTAGAGAACCTTGATGGTTTGACACTGGATAGTCAGATTTTTGTAGATGACCAGTCATCTATTTATCAAGATCTGTTAGCCTTAACTTTTGAGACCTATTTGTCTAACCAGACAAATACAGCTCTTATCATTGAAAAGACGGATATTAGCAGAGATGCCTTAACCTTATCTAACTACTTTTTTAAACTTAATGAAAATTTTCTTCTATCAAGAAAACAAAAACCCTTGTATCATTTATTGGGTGATGTCAATCCGAATTATGCTCTCAAATACATGACTACCTTTCTTTTGAAATTTTGGGGTAAGGATGTGGTCAAGCAGAAACGTCCTGATATTTTTGTCCAAGCCTTAGTGCTCTTAGGTTATTTGGAGCAAGTAGATAAACAGAGTTATTGTTTGAAAATGACTTTTGATAAGGAAAAATTGATTTTCGCATCATAAATTTGTTTTTAATCATTCTTATTATTCTTAAAAGCAACAGGGAAGTGATAGGGGAAAATGAAATTAGAAAGATTACTGGCTATTTTATCCCTACTTTCAGATAGAAATAGGATAACAGCTAAAGAACTAGCAGAAAAATTTGAGGTGTCCAAACGGACTATTTATCGAGATTTAGAAAGCCTTAATCAAGCAGGAATTCCCATTGTTTCCTATGCTGGTCGCGACGGTGGACTTTCGCTGATGAAAAACTATCAGATAGACAAACGCATCCTATCAAAAGCAGATACTAAAAATCTTTACTCTGCTTTAAAGGGCTTACAAAGCATTAAGCAGCAGCCAGAATTGATTGCCTTGATAGCGAAACTTCTGCCTGAGGAAAAGAGTAATCCTTTAGCAGATTATGATATTAATTTTTCTTCTTGGTATGCTGACAGCCTTATTCAAAAGAAAATTGAAATACTGCAAAAGACTATTGAAGAAAGAATTTGTGTTTTATTGGATTATATTTCAAGTTCTGGCAGAAGGAAGCGCAAAATTGAGCCCTATCAATTAGTTTTTAAAGATTCAGCCTGGTATCTGCATGCCTTTTGTCATAAACGACAGGCTTTTCGTCTTTTTAAACTGCGGCGTATGGCATCTTTAACCTTATTAGAAGAAAAATTCACCGGACGTCCTTATCCAGCTTTAACATTAAAAAGCACAGCTTATTCTGATTTTTCTTTGGAACCTGTTGAAGGTTATGACAAGGTTGTTTTGACTTATCATCCTGAGGATGCCTTTGCTATAACCAAAGTGATGGATGCTTCTATACTAGCTGCTTCTGAAAAAGAAGGCATGGTTACTTTTTATACGTCAAATTTAGCTATGGCTTGTGATTTGGTTTTTCAATTACTAACAAAGGTCAGTGTTCTTGCACCAATTGAATTGCAGCAGCTAGTTGAGAAAAAGTTGGACAAAATTAAATCATTCTATAAAAGGTGACATAAAGTTGTCATCTTTTTTAGGTTATACTAATAGGCGATAAAAGAGAAAGTAGGTAGGATAATGAAAAATGACGTTCTTGTTTATGTATTTGATGGTTATGCAGACTGGGAGCCATCTCATGTCTGCTCGGAATTAAATAGACAGGACAGTCCCTTTCAAGTTAAAACCATTAGTTTAGATAAACAGCCTAAAACATCCATGGGCGGATTTCGCGTGATGCCTGACTATGATATGACGGATTACCCTAAGGAATTTAAACTGCTGATTATTTCTGGCGGAGATAGTTGGCTGGCAGGGGAAAATACTGACATTCTGCCTGTAGTAGACTATGCTGCTCGCCAGCAAATACCGATTGCTGCCATTTGTGCTGCAACCAGTTTTTTAGCTGAAAATGCTTATTTAGATCATGTCAAGCACACTGGCAATAGCCTTGAATTTATGAAAAAGCAGGCTCCTCATTATCGTGGAGAAGACTTTTATGTAGAAGAACAGGCAGTCAGTGATGGTGGTATTGTGACAGCAAATGGGACAGCAGCCTTAGAATTTGCTAGAGAAATTTTCTTTTTACTACATGTTAAAAATCCCCAAGAAATAGAGGATTGGTACCATTTTAACAAAGTGGGCTTTTATCATTAAACAGCTTTTAATATCATCTTATTTTGAAAAAATGTATAATAAAGGGGAGGAGGCATTACTATGATTGATCATTTCGGCATTACCGTACAAGATTTAGAAAAGAGCAAAGCCTTTTATCAGGCAACCTTAGCACCTTTAGGCTATGAACTAAGGGTTGACAATTCTTTCGCTGCTAGTTTTGCAGAAGTCCGCAGTGCAGATCCTGCAGGAGATTTTTGGCTTGGAACAGGAGAAAAGTTCCCGCCAATGCATTTTGCTTTCAATGCCCAAACACGAGAAGAAGTGAGAAAGTTTTATCAGGCTGGTTTGAAGGCAGGGGCTCTTGATAATGGTGCTCCAGGCATCAGAGAAAATTACCATCCCAATTATTACGCGGCTTTCTTGATTGACCCAGATGGCAATAACATTGAAGCTGTTTGTCATAAAAAGGAGTAGATTGTGGTTAAGCGTCCTGATTTTTTCCAGATTAAAACCTATGAAGAGTTTTGCAAGTATTATTGGTATCAGAAAGAATTGTTGCATATTTGTCAGCAACTGGACTGTGCACATTGGGGAACAAAGCAGGAATTAAACGATAGGATAAAGGCTTATTTTGCAGGAGAACCAATGAAAGCAGTTGAAAGGAAGACTAAGCCTTTTAAACCAAAAGCGACACAAGAGCTCAGCTTATCCAGTTCTTTGCTGCTATGCGGCTTTGCCTTTAACCAAAAATTTAGGGAATATTTTGCCCGGCAAACCGGAGTTGAACCCTTTAAATTTACTGCAGATATGGCAACAGCATGGAGGAAAGTCAAGGCAGAAAATGATCTTAGCTTTACTATCCAAGATCTTTTAGATGTTTATGCTGGAAAATCTGATTACGCAAGATATGATAATCGTTCCTGCCAATGGAATCAATTTTACAAGGATTTTTGTGCAGATAAAAAGACTAAAGGGATTAAAAATAAAATGAAAGTCGCTTCCATTCTTTGGCAAGCTGTCAAAAAATCTGATCAGGCCAAGGTTTACTCATCACAATTATGGGATAAATATTCAAATTTGTTAGATAATGAATAAAGAAAGTAGAGAGGAGGTGTTTGTCATGATAGAAAGATTAGACTTTGTTTGCCCAACAATTCCTGAAGGCGGTGAATTTCCACTTGAACATACGGGCAAGGGAGAAGACAGATCACCTGAATTTTTTATCAAAAATCTTTCTCCTCATGCAAGAACACTTGCTATTACTTTAGAAGATTTGACACATCCTCTCAAAAGGGAATTCACGCATTGGTTGATTTGGAATCTTCCTGCTTCTAGTTATATCAAGGCTAATATTTCTTACGGATTTGAAGTAGCAGATCCTCAAGAAGCTAGACAGGGAATAGCTTATGGTTGGCATCGTTATGCTGGTCCAAAACCACCGCTAGGTCAAAATCATAAGTATCGCTTTACCATTTACAGTCTGGATTGTTCCTTGAATTTAAATCGCTGGACAAGAAAAAGCAAACTTTTAAAAGCAGTGGAAGGTCATGTCCTGCAAAAGGGACAACTAACGGCTTCTTTTGGCAATAAAAAGATCTGGAATCAAAATTCCAGACCAATGATGGTATGATAAGATTTTAAGACTTAACTTTTTAGAGTAACCTCATAAGGATATGAGACTGGAACTGCAAAATCAATTTCTATCATGATTTGTGTTTCACTCTCTAAGTAAGTTAAATATCATTGCTTGACACTTATAGAATTATTCAGTTATTGTTTAAATAATTTTTATTAAGCGAAAATTACATTAGCTATGCCAAATGCTTAACTGTTTTTTGAGTCTTTGGTCACTGTCCTTTTTAGCAGTCTCATTAGCTGCTTTATTTCCACCAACCGACAGGTATATGCCGCGGCTGTCAACAATTCCGTCTCCGGCAAAAAGATGGCCAGCTTCTTTGTAGATAGTCACTTGCGTATGATTTGGCTGATACTTTTCGATCAGTCTTGCAGATTCAGCACTTGGCCACATCCTGTCATTTTCTCCGGCAAAAATGAGAATATTTGCTTTTGTCTTTTCAACTTTAATACGTTTGTCTTCACTGTTTTTATCCTTATCTAAAGCCTGTTTGTAGGTATGATAATAAGAAATAGGTGTTTTTATCAAAAAATTATAGAAGAGTTTTAGAGAATTTTCTGAACGGACATCCAAGTAAGGCAGTGCTTTACCATTTTGTGACCAAGAAGAGGAGTAGTTTCTAAAATCCAAGCCAGCATAAATGTGGCTAGAAGGAGCATATAGAACAACATTATCAATAGAATCATAGAGACTGGCAAGCAGTAGGGCATATTCTGCACCTTTAGATGTTCCAATTACAGTAATCATATCGGGTTGACTAAAGTGTTGTGAAATATAGCTTTCAATTTCTTGATAATATTCTACTGGCACTTCAGCAAGTGTTGGATGTTGATTGGGCATACCAAAGAAGAATAGGGCTAAAACCTGATAACCTTCTTGAGCTAATTGAATAGCTTGTTCATAAGCAGGCGTGCCATCGGAGCCCCCAAAAGTTACAATAACACCTTTATACTTAATGTTATCTGGAATTATCCTGAATCCATTGAGATAATCTCCTGTTACGTGTTCAATAGTAAGACCAGCAATATCAGTTTTATAAAGAGAAAGTTTACTAGGATTGGTATAATAGTCAGGAGTGTTAGGGATTCCTTGTGAACTGTACTTAAAATTGTGAAAAGATCTCATGGTAAAAATGAAAAGAACCCCTAAAATGATAACAAAAAGAATTCCTAAACAGACTGCTATGATCATACTTGTATCCTTCTTTCTAAATTGTTTTCTGCTTTTAATGTAAAATGTTAATTAGTCATTTGTTATGAGTAAAGCGATAAAAATCATAACAAGCTTATTTTAAAGTAAAAACTAGCTAACTTGGTGTAAAAGTAAACGAATAAGGATTAGTATGCTATGCCTAACCTTAACGACTGTTGGCGAACAATATAGCGAAAACTTTAAATAGTCTGATCCACTTTTTTAATTTTTAGCTAAAGGTATTTTCTAGCCACTTCAATATCACCAGCATATGCTGTGCGCTTTCCCTTAATAATTTGAAAAGCATCAGCTCCTTTACCAGCTATAATGACAGCATCGTTTTCAGACTGCGTCAATGACATAGCTTTTTGAATAGCTTGCTTACGATCAACAATAATGTTTACTGGACGTTTGATATGGTGAGCAATCTCTTGAGAGATGAGCTGTGGGTCTTCATTGTTAGGATCATCTGCAGTTAAAATAACTTGCAACTCTGGATGAGCATTGATAACATAACCAAAATCAGCTCGGCGGCTTTCTCCTTTATTTCCAGGAGCGCCAAGAATAAGAATTAAAGTTCCTTTTTGATGTTCTTCAACAACTGACAATAGTTTTTCTAAACTATCTCCGTTGTGAGCATAATCAACAAAGACCTTAGCACCATTCTTTTGAACGAGAACTTCCATGCGCCCCGGCACCGTTGTTTGAACGATGCCTTTTTGAATATCAGTCTGGCTAGCTCCTAGCTGTAAGCAGGCCAAGGCAGCAGCAACTGCATTTTCTTGATTGAATGAGCCTGTCAGCTGAATGTCATAATGGCCTGCTAATTTGCCCGTCAGATCAAATGAAAAAGCCTTGCTGTTTATAATTTGATTGTCAGAATATTTCCCATAGAAATCATGTGGCTGGTCGGCAACCTGTTCTTTGACGAGTGCAAAATGATTCATCTGACTATTGACGATAACATAACGACTATGCTTCAGTAAAAGACGCTTATGGTAAAAATAATCTTCAAAAGTAGGATGTTCAATCGGTCCAATATGATCAGGACTAATATTGAGAAAAACACCAACATCAAAAGTCAGTCCGTAAACACGGCCAACTAGGTAAGCTTGACTTGAGACTTCCATAATGAGATGAGTCATGCCATTAGCAGCTGCCTGTGCCATCATTTTAAAAAGATCTAAGCTCTCGGGGGTTGTTAGTTTTGATTTGAAGAAAGTTTTTCCATCTAGGGTTGTGTTCATGGTAGAAATCATGGCCGGACGGTAGCCTTGCTTTAAGATATGATAAGCAAAATAAGCAGCTGTTGTTTTGCCTTTAGTTCCTGTAAAAGCCAAAGTTTTCAACTTATCTTGAGGGTTGTCATAAAATTCCTTAGCAATCAGACACATGGCATTTTTGATATTATTAACAAGAATAAGCGGAATACCCACTTGATAATCTTTTTCTGCTACATAAAAGGTTAATCCGCTTTCGATAGCTTTTTCTAGAAATTCTTTTTTGAAAGTTGCTCCCTTAACAAAAAAGAGGGTTGAGGCCTTAATGTCACGACTATCATAAGAAATATGATGAAAAGCCACTTCTGGATTTGAGTATTTGTATTGATAGTGCTCACCATCAATTATTTCGCGAAAATTAGCATTATTTTTAAGAATCGTTAATACTGTTTCAATTGTAATCATACCTTTTATTTTAGACTTAAAGTTAGTGTTTTACAAGTATCAATCAAAAGTTTATAATAAATTTATCAAAATGCTAGAAAGAATTTAAATGTCTGATAAAGAAACAAAGATGACACAGCAAGAGCAAATGGTTCGAGGAACTGCCTGGCTGACTGCTGGTAATTTCATTAGCCGTCTCCTCGGAGCTGTTTATATTATTCCTTGGTATGCATGGATGGGAAAATATGCAGCAGAAGCTAATGCTCTTTTTGGAATGGGTTATGAAATCTATGCCCTTTTTTTACTGATTTCAACTGTCGGTATTCCTGTTGCTGTTGCTAAACAGGTTTCAAAGTATAACACACTGGGAGACCCTAAAAAAAGTACCTATCTTGTGCGAAAGATTTTGCATTTTATGCTTGGTTTAGGTGCTATCTTTGCTGTTATTATGTATATGGGATCACCTGTTTTTGCCAGTATGAGCCGTGGCGGTCAAGACTTAGTACCTGTTCTTAGAAGTTTAACTTTGGCAGTTCTTGTTTTTCCGTCCATGAGCGTTTTAAGAGGCTTTTTTCAAGGGTTTAATAATCTCAAACCTTATGCCATAAGTCAAATAGCTGAACAAGTTGTTCGGGTTATTTGGATGCTTTTAACAGCTTTCTTTATCATGAAGATGAGCTCAGGAGACTATGTTGACGCAGTAACACAGTCTACTTTTGCTGCCTTTGTCGGAATGTTTGCAGGGATTGCCGTTCTTATTTATTTCCTATGGGAAAACGATTTATTAGATGCCTTATTTGGCAAAAAGCCTGAAAAGGTTGATATTGATACCAAGGATCTCCTTATTGAAACAGTTAAGGAGGCTATTCCTTTTATCGTTACAGGTTCGGCTATTCAGGTTTTTAAACTGATTGATCAATTCACTTTTGGCAATAGTATGGCTCTTTTCACACATTATAGTGATAGAGAATTAAAAGTTATGTTTGCCTATTTTTCGACAAATCCAGGCAAGGTTACGATGATTTTGATTGCTGTTGCGACAGCGATTGCAGGTGTCGGTATTCCCTTGTTAACAGAGAATTTTGTCAAAAAAGATAAAAAAGCTGCGGCACGCTTAGTTGTTAATAATTTACAAATGCTGATGATTTTTATCATTCCTGCCATTATAGGAGCTGTTATTTTAGCTAAGCCGCTCTATACTATTTTTTACGGTCTGCCTCAGGGACAAGCGTTGGGGCTGTTCATCGTTTCTTTACTGCAGACAATTATTTTAGCTATCTATACGGTTTTAGCTCCGATGCTGCAGGCTTTATTTGAAAATCGTAAGGCTATTCGTTACTTTATTTATGGTGTTATTGCTAAATTTGTTTTACAAGTTCCTCTCATTTATTTCTTGCAGGCCTATGGTCCAATATTAGCAACAACGTTTGCCCTATTCATTCCAATTATTCTGATGTACCTTCAAATACAAAAAATTACAGGCTTTAATCGCACTGCCATTAGAAGAACAAGCCTTTTAGTGTTGATTTTGACAGCAATCATGACTATTGTTGTCGTTTTGGCAACTTGGCTGCTGGGGCTAATTCTATCAGATAATAGTCGAATCGCTAGTCTTATTTACATTACAGTGATTGGTTTTATTGGTATAGTTGTTTATGGTATCTTAGCTTTAGCTACTCATCTTCTTGATAAAATGTTGGGTACTAAGGCGGTCAGCCTTCGTCGGAAGCTGCATATGAATTAATGAGCTGTCCCAATGGTTTTTCATTGGGATTTTTGGACCCTCGCAAATCACTAACTATATTAGTAGTGCCGTAGAGCTTCTAGCATGGTAATAAAAAAACTAAGATGATAAGTTTGCTTATAGTTTCTTTTTATAGCTAACTATCAAGAAATAGAATAGGGTAAAAGTCCGTCATTTTTGGGAATAAGTGGTAAAATAATTGCATTAAATTTGAAAGGTAAAAACGATGACTGAAGACTATAAATTAGATACTATTCTGGCACATGCAGGAATTAATACGGACAAGACAACAGGAGCTCTGACGGCTCCTATTCATTTGTCAACAACTTATCAGCATCCTCAATTTGGTCAATCAACAGGTTTTGATTACACACGGACAAAAAATCCTACCCGCACTGTTCTTGAAGAAACGCTGGCTAAAATTGAAAAGGCTAAATACGCTTTAGTAACATCGTCGGGTATGGCGGCGCTTGTTTTGCTTTTTACTGGCTTTCCTATTGGGAGTAAGGTAGTTGTGGCGCGTGATTTATATGGTGGTTCTTTTCGTTGGTTTAACGAACAGGAAAAAGCAGGAAGATTTTCTTTTGTTTACACCAATACAGAAACTGATATGATTGCTGCCATTTCAGATGAGACCGATTATGTTTTTATCGAAACGCCAACCAATCCGCTCATGATTGAATTTGACATTAGTAAAGTTGCTCAAGCAGCTCATAAGCATGGTGCCAAGGTCATTGTTGATAACACTTTTTACAGCCCTATTTATCAAAATCCGCTCGTTTTAGGTGCTGATGTGGTTTTGCATTCAGCAACCAAGTATCTATCAGGTCATAATGATGTTCTTGCCGGTGTTTTAATGACCAGCGATCAAGAAATTTACGATAAGCTTTTTTATGACCAAAATACAACAGGTCCAACACTCTCGCCCTTAGATACTTATTTGCTGATGCGCGGTCTGAAAACACTTAAATTGCGTATGGAAAAAGCAACACAAAATGCTAAGACAGTTGTTGCTTATTTAGAAAAATCACCTGCTGTTAAAGAGGTACTTTATACAGGAAAAGGCGGAATGATTTCTTTTAAAGTTGTGGATGAAAAAAAAATTCCGCAAATTCTCAATCATTTACAGCTGTTCACCTTTGCAGAAAGTTTAGGTGGCGTTGAAAGTTTAATTACTTATCCAGCGACACAGACACACTTGGATATACCGGAGGAAGTGCGTCATTCCTATGGTTTGACAGATGACTTACTGCGTCTGTCCATTGGAATTGAAGATGCGGAAGACTTGATTGATGATTTAAAAGCTGCTTTAGAAGCTTAAAGGAGATAAAAGAGATGGGACGATATGATTTTACAACAAGACCTGACCGTCTTAACCAATTTACCTATAAGTGGAAAACTTCTGAAAATAATCCAGAGCTTCTCCAGATGTGGGTGGCTGATATGGACTTTTTGCCTGTACCAGAAATTAAAGAAGCTATTATTAATTATGGACGAGAACATATTTTTGGTTATAACTATTTTAACGATGACCTCTATCAAGCGGTTATTGATTGGGAAAGAAAGGAGCATGACTATGCTGTTGTAAAAGAAGATATTCTTTTCATTGATGGCGTTGTTCCAGCCATTTCAATAGCTCTGCAGGCTTTTAGTGAAAAAGGAGATGCTGTTTTAATTAACTCACCCGTCTATTATCCTTTCGCACGTACAATCAGACTAAATGACCGTCGGTTGGTAGAAAATTCTCTTCAAATTATTAATGGACGTTTCGAGATTGATTTTGAACAGCTGGAGAAAGATATTATTGACAATAATGTCAAAATTTATCTTCTTTGCAGTCCTCATAATCCTGGTGGGCGTGTTTGGGATAATGATGATTTGATCAAAATAGCTGAGCTTTGTAAGAAGCATGGTGTGATTTTAGTTTCTGATGAAATTCATCAGGATTTGGCTCTTTTTGGAAATACACATCATTCCCTCAACACTTTAGATGCTTCATACAAGGATTTTACGATTATTCTAAGTTCAGCAACTAAAACTTTTAATATTGCAGGAACTAAAAGCAGCTTTGCTATTATTCAAAATGAGAGTTTGCGTCGAAAATTTCAATATAGGCAGTTGGCTAACAATCAGCATGAAGTGCCAACCGTTGGGATGATAGCAACTCAAGCGGCCTTCCAATATGGAAAACCTTGGTTGGAAGAGCTCAAAACAGTTATTGAGGGAAATATTAAACTGGTCATAAAGGAATTAGAAACAAAAACGAAAATCAAAGTGATGGAACCTGAAGGTACTTATTTGGTTTGGCTGGATTTTTCTGCTTATGCTATTGCTCAGCCTCAACTGAGTGAAAAACTGCAAAATGAAGCAAAAGTTGTCCTCAATGATGGTGCACACTTCGGTAAGGAAGGCAAGTACTTTGCTCGTCTTAATGTTGCGACACCTAAGAATACAGTTCAAGAAGCACTAAGTCGCATTATCAGTGTCTTTGGAAAATAAAAAATATTTTTAAAACATTCTTGAAATTGGCAAATCCTGTCCGATTTTTGGAATGTTTTTATATACAGTTACTTTTATCAAAAATATCTTTTTGATGACTTGATTTTTTGCTATCTCTGCTTATTTGTACATTATGGTAGCTATAGTTCTTGCCTTGTTGAGGTTTTATATCTAATGTGCTATCTGTTACTTCTTAAAAAGAGGAACAAATTAGGTAATGGCTTCCTCTAAAATTTAAGATTTGATTGGAATTTATCGGCTTTTTTATGCTATAATGGTCACAGAAAATACAAAATAGAAAAAGGATACATTATGGGGAAATTTCAAATCATTTCGCATCCGCTCATTCAGCACAAACTCTCTATTTTACGTCGTAAAGATACTTCAACAAAGCATTTTCGTGAATTAGTCAATGAAATTGCTATGCTTATGGGGTATGAAGTCTCCCGTGAATTGCCGCTAGAAGAGGTTGAGATTGAAACGCCGATTACTAAGACTGTACAAAAACAGTTGACAGGAAAGAAATTGGCCATTGTTCCAATTTTGCGTGCTGGTATTGGTATGGTTGACGGACTCTTGAATTTGGTACCAGCAGCTAAAGTTGGTCATATTGGTATGTATCGTGATGAAGAAACATTGGAGCCGGTAGAATATCTGGTTAAATTACCTGAAGATATTGACCAACGTCAGATTTTTGTGGTTGATCCCATGTTAGCAACTGGAGGTTCGGCTGTCTTGGCTATTGATTCTCTTAAAAAAAGAGGAGCAGCCAATATCAAATTTGTTTGCCTTGTTTCGGCTCCTGAAGGCCTTAAGAAATTACAGGAAGCACATCCCGATATTGATATTTATACAGCGGCTCTTGATGAAAAACTAAATGAAAAGGGCTATATTGTTCCAGGTCTTGGGGATGCAGGCGATCGCTTGTTTGGCACAAAATAACAGTCCAGTGGACTGTTATTTCCCGAGCCTGAAAATGAGATAGCGAGGCTAAGTCCAGTGGACTGTTATTTCCCGAGCCTGAAATGAGATAGCGAGGCTAAGTCCAGTGGACTGTTATTTCCCGAGCTTAAAATGGGATAACGAGGTTAAGTCTGATAAATTTTGCTTTTAAGGATTTTAAAAGGGAATTGTCACAAGAACAGCTCAGGGGTTAAGAGTTACTTGATAGATCCTCACTTTAAAAAAGTTGTCAAAAATCAATGTAAATATTTGACCTTTTTTGACCAATAGGATATAATAACTCCAAGATTGAATTAAAGGAGAAATACAGTATGATTCCTGTAGTTATTGAACAAACGAGCCGTGGTGAACGCTCTTATGATATTTATTCACGTCTATTAAAAGATCGTATTATTATGTTAACTGGTCCTGTTGAAGACAATATGGCAAATTCCATTATTGCTCAGTTACTGTTTCTTGATGCACAAGATAATACCAAAGACATTTATCTTTATATTAACTCACCGGGTGGTTCTGTTTCAGCTGGTCTTGCTATTGTTGATACGATGAACTTTATTAAGTCTGATGTTCAAACGATTGTTATGGGTATTGCTGCTTCCATGGGAACAATCATCGCTTCTAGCGGTGCCAAAGGAAAACGTTTTATGTTACCAAATGCAGAATATCTTATCCATCAGCCAATGGGCGGTACAGGCGGTGGCACACAGCAGTCTGATATGGCTATTGCTGCCGAACAATTGCTTAAAACACGCAAAAAATTAGAAAAGATTCTATCGGATAATTCTGGAAAAACAGTAAAACAAATTCATAAGGATGCTGAACGTGATTATTGGATGGATGCTAAGGAAACATTAAAGTATGGCTTCATCGATGAAATCATGGAAAATAATGAATTAAAATAAGTAGAAAAGCTGAGTTATAATGACTTAGCTTTTTGAGTTGAGTAGAAAAACTATGATTTTCTGAAAAGAGGTAATAAACAAAGCGGAAAATCATTTTTTTGTTATAATAGAAATATGTTAAAAATTAACAGTCAATTATTTGCAATTGAAGATACTCTTGATGATCTTGTGGCTGCTTTTTTAAATTTGGAGGTGGTCAGGACATACAAGGCAGCTCAAAAAGCATTTTTAGCTGATAAAAATTTGCAAAAAGAAATTAGTAATTTTCAACATTATAATGAAGATTACAATGATCAAAAAACTTTTATTAAATACCGTCCGGAAGTAAAGCAATTGAGGCGAAAGATGTTTGAAAAAAAACGTCAGCTTGATTTGAACGAAAAAGTTATTGCACTTCGCAGAGCCGAAGTGGATTTACAGGAAGTTCTAGCTAAGATTGCTCAAAAAATAGCAGAATCTGTTTCATCTGATGTTTTTGTAGATACGGGTTTACCGCTGGCACCGCATAAACCACCTCACAAAAAAGGATATGGCAATAATATTAAGGAAAGATAAGAGAAAATGTTTGAAAAGAAAAAAAGACTAGGTCTTATTGTTTATCTTTATTATAATCGTGATGCCAGAAAGCTTAATAAGTATGGCAACGTCGTTTACCATTCTCGGCGAATGCGTTATTCAGTACTCTATATTGCTCAAGACGAAACTGATAAAATCATTGAAGAGATTGGTGCTCTTAAATTTGTCAAAAAGGTTCTTCCATCCTATATTGATACGATTGATCAAAATTTTGTAGGCAGTTTAATGCGCTAAGAGGGCACCTATAAAAAATGAGGAAATATGCTTGACAATATTCAGATAATTCAGTATTCTTATTGATGACTAATATTTAAGATAAATTTAAGGAGAAAACATATGAAGAAAAAAATAGCTCTAGCAGCTCTTTCTTTTGTCAGTGCAGCTGTTCTTGCAGCTTGCAGCTCAGCACCTGGTGGTTCATCAGATGCAGCTGGTAATAAAATTGGAGATACTGTAAAAATTGGTTACAATCTTGAATTATCAGGAGATGTAGCCGCTTATGGACAAGCTGAAAAAAACGGTGCTAACCTTGCTGTTGGAGAGATTAATAAGGCAGGCGGTATTGATGGCAAAAAGATTAAAGTTATCTCAAAAGATAATAAATCTGATAACGGTGAAGCATCAACAATCTCAACTAATCTTGCTACCCAAAGTAAAGTAAATGCTATCTTGGGACCAGCAACATCTGGTGCTACAGCGGCTGCTGCTCCCAATGCCAACGATGCTGCAGTACCACTCGTAACGCCTTCTGGAACACAAGATAATTTGACCTATTCAAAAGGCAAAGTTCAAGATTACATCTTCCGTACAACTTTTCAAGATAGCTTCCAAGGAAAGATCATTGCCAAATATGCAACAGATAATTTGAAAGCTAAAAAAGTAGCGCTTTACTATGATAAGTCAAGTGATTATGCCCAAGGTATTGCTGATGCATTCAAAAAAGCATATAAAGGGAAGATTACTGTTGAAGATACCTTTCAAGCTAAAGACCAAGATTTCCAAGCAGCTCTGACCAAGTTTAAAAATAAAGACTTTGATGCCATTGTGATACCAGGTTATTATACTGAAACTGGTTTGATTACAAAGCAAGCACGTGATCTGGGGCTTACCCAGCCTATCTTAGGACCTGATGGTTTTAATGATGAAAAATATGTTGAAGGTGCTGGTGCAGCCAATACCAATAATGTTCATTATGTATCTGGTTACTCAACAAAAGTTGCTTTAACAAATAAGGCTGAAAAATTCCTGAAAGATTATAAGGCTAAGTATGGTGAAGAGCCAAATATGTTTGCCGCTCTTGCTTATGATTCCGTTTATATGATTGCTGATGCTGCAAAAGATGCCAAAACATCTAAGAATATTGCAACAAACCTAGCTAAATTGAAAAACTTTAAAGGTGTGACAGGTAAAATGACAATTGATAAGAAACATAACCCTGTTAAATCTGCTGTTATGGTTGGTCTTAAAGATGGTAAAGAAGACACAGCTACTGCTGTTGAAGCAAAATAAAGACAGAATAGGTCTGAAACAATGAACATCTGGGGAACGTATCCCCAGATATTATTTATTTATAGAAAGTTTGGTAGAATAATATGCTCCAACAACTTATTAATGGTCTTATCCTAGGGAGTGTCTATGCGCTGTTAGCCCTTGGTTATACCATGGTTTATGGAATTATTAAGTTAATTAACTTTGCCCATGGAGATATTTATATGATGGGAGCCTTTATTGGTTATTTTCTTATTACAAAATATCATATGAATTTCTTTGTGGCTCTTGTGCTGACGATGGTTTTAACAGCTATCTTAGGGGTTGTGATTGAATTTCTGGCTTATCGTCCTTTGCGGAATTCGACACGTATTGCTGCTTTGATTACTGCCATTGGTGTTTCTTTTTTTCTCGAATACAGTATGGTTCGTTTAGTTGGTGCCAATAAACATGCTTTTCCCCAAACCCTTGCTACAGTGAAATATAATTTAGGTCCTGTTAGTGTAACCAATGTACAACTCATCATTTTAGGAGTCTCTATCTTCTTGATGTTGGCTTTGCAGTTTATTGTCCAAAAAACTAAAATGGGTAAAGCCATGCGTGCCGTTTCAGTTGACAGTGATGCTGCGCAGTTAATGGGAATCAATGTTAATAGTACTATCAGTTTTACCTTTGCTTTAGGTTCTGCACTTGCTGGTGCTGGTGGTGTCTTGATTGGACTTTATTATAATTCTGTTGATCCACTGATGGGAATGGTTCCCGGTATTAAAGCCTTTGTCGCCGCTGTTTTAGGCGGTATTGGTATTATCCCAGGTGCAGCTGTCGGGGGCTTTATGATTGGTCTTTTAGAGACGTTTTCTGTTTCTATCGGTCTTGCAAGTTACAAGGATGCAGTTGTCTATGCAGTGCTTATCATTATCCTTTTAGTAAGACCAGCTGGTATTTTAGGAAAAAATGTGAAAGAGAAGGTGTAAGCAATGAAAAAAAATTTAAAAGCAAATATAACTTGGCTTGCCCTAGTCCTTATCATCTTTTTTCTTCTTTTTGGACTTATTAGTGCTGGTATCATAGATATTTACTATACTCAAATTCTCATGGGAATTGGGATTAGTATTATCATGGCACTCGGAACCAACTTAGTTCTTGGCTTTTCTGGACAGCTCTCTCTTGGACAAGCTGGTTTTATGGCCATTGGTGCTTATGCAACTGCTATTTTAACAACTCAAAATCCTACTTATGCAGGTTTCTATTTATCCATTATTGTCGGTATGATAGTGACTGCAACGGTTGCCTTGGTTGTTGGGATTCCAACACTTCGTTTGAAGGGTGATTACTTAGCTATTGCAACTCTTGGTGTAGCTGAAATTATCCGTAAACTGATTGAAAATGGTGGTGATTTGACTAATGGTTCTAGGGGAATTATGGGAATTCTCAAATACACCACTTGGCCAGTCGTCTTTGTTTTCGTTGTTTTGATTACCATTTTTGTGTTAAATTATCTGAGGAGTCCTATGGGAAGAGAAGTACTTGCAGTTCGTGAAGATGAAATTGCAGCAGAAGCTATGGGGGTGAATACGACAAAAATTAAGGTACTTACTTTTATGATTGCTGCAGTAATTTCCAGCATTGCAGGTTCCCTTTATGTCGGTTATATTGGTACAGTCGCTCCTAAAGATTTTACCATTATGAAATCAATTGATTTTCTTATCGTGGCTGTTCTTGGTGGACTTGGCTCAGTAACAGGAACTATTGTGGCTGCTGTTGTTTTGGGTATCCTCAATATGTTCTTGCAAAATGTATCAGATATTCGTATGATTATCTATTCGTTAGCTTTAATTTTGGTTATGGTCTTTAGACCAGGCGGTCTTTTAGGAACATGGGAATTCAGTTTTTCAAGACTTTTCGCTAAAAAAGCTAAGGAGGGCGACAAATAATGGCACTTCTTGATGTAAAAAATTTAACAAAAAATTTCGGTGGTCTGACAGCTGTTGGGGATGTTACTCTGGAGCTTAATGAGGGAGAATTGGTCGGTCTGATTGGTCCTAATGGGGCAGGTAAGACTACACTTTTTAATTTATTGACTGGTGTCTATGAACCAAATGAAGGAAGTGTGGAACTTGACGGTACTCTTTTAAATGGGAAGACACCTTATAAGATTGCTTCTTTAGGACTATCTCGTACTTTCCAAAATATTCGCCTCTTTAAGAATATGACCGTTATCGAAAATGTTTTAGTCGGTATGGAAAATACGCGCAATCCTCATCTCTTTTCGAGTTTTCTGCGCTTACCAAGTTTTTATTCAAATGAAACGGACTTACAGGAAAAAGCCATTGAACTTCTAAAAATTTTCAACTTAGATGACAAGGCTGATACTTTAGCGAAAAATCTTCCTTATGGACAGCAGCGGCGCTTGGAAATTGTGCGTGCACTGGCTACTAAGCCCAAAATCCTCTTTTTAGATGAACCAGCTGCGGGGATGAACCCTCAAGAAACGGCTGAATTAACTGAATTAATTCGTCAAATCAAAGAAGAGTTTAGTATTACTATTATGTTAATTGAACACGACATGAGTCTGGTTATGGATGTTACTGAACGTATTTATGTTTTGGAATACGGACGTCTCATTGCTCAGGGAACACCAGAAGAAATTAAGCACAACAAACGCGTAATTGAAGCTTATCTAGGAGGTGAAGCCTGATGGCGATGTTAAAAGTTGAGAATTTATCTGTTCATTATGGTGTTATTCAAGCAGTCAAAGATGTGTCTTTTGACGTCAATGAAGGGGAAGTCGTTTCTCTTATTGGTGCCAATGGTGCTGGCAAGACCTCTATTTTACGAACTATTTCGGGTTTGGTGCGTCCAAGTTCAGGGGAAATTAATTTTTTAGGAAATGATATTCAAAAAGCTGCAACTCGAAAAATTGTAGCTTCTGGTCTGTCTCAGGTTCCAGAAGGGCGACATGTTTTTCCTGGTTTAACAGTTTTAGAAAACTTAGAAATGGGAGCTTTTTTGAGCAATAATCGTGAGGAAAATCTAGCACGCTTAAAAAGAGTGTTTGAACGTTTCCCGCGCTTGGAAGAGCGTAAAAATCAAGATGCAGCAACCCTTTCTGGCGGTGAGCAGCAAATGCTTGCCATGGGGCGTGCTCTCATGAGTCAGCCTAAGCTGCTTTTGCTTGATGAGCCATCTATGGGATTGGCACCAATTTTTATACAAGAAATTTTTGACATCATTCAAGATATTCAAAAGCAGGGGACAACAGTGCTTTTGATTGAACAAAATGCTAAGAAGGCTCTGTCAATTGCAGATCGTGGCTATGTTTTGGAAACTGGAAAGATTGTTCTTTCAGGTACAGGCAAAGAATTATTGGCTTCTGATGAAGTTCAAAAAGCTTATTTAGGTGGATAAAAAGAAAGAGTGGCAGAATAAGAATTGGCACATTCGTTTTCTGCTACTTTTTTATCAATTAAAGTGTTAATGACTTGAATATGCTATAATGAAAGAAAAAGAGTGAGGTTTTATTATGCCAGTAAAGGATTTTATGACAAGGAGAGTTGTTTATATTTCTCTAGATACAACTGTAGCCAAGGCGACAGATATCATGCGTGAGAAAAATTTGCGCCGTCTTCCGGTTATTGAAAATGATGTTTTAGTTGGTTTGCTGACTGAGGGAACTATCGCTGATGCTAATCCATCTAAGGCAACAAGTCTTTCTATTTATGAAATGAACTATCTTTTAAATAAGACCAAAGCCCGCGATGTTATGATTAAAGATGTTATTACGGTTTCAAAAGATGCTCGTTTAGAAGATGCGATTTATATTATGATGAAGCATAAAATTGGTGTCTTGCCTGTTGTTGATGGCAATCAGATGTCAGGTATCATCACTGATAAAGATGTTTTTCGTGCCTTTTTGGAAGTTTCTGGTTATGGTAAAGAGGGGATCCGGATAAGACTTTTAGCTGACGATAAAGTTGGTATTTTAGAACAGATTGTAAAAGATATTTCTGATGAAAAGCTCAATATTAAGCGGATTGTTGTTGCTGGACGTCGGGAAGATAAGGTTATCATTGAGATTCAGATTGATGGTAGATTTACCAGTGAATCTCTAAAACAAAAACTGCTTAATCAAGGCTTTACAATTGAGTCTATTGAACAGACTGAAAGAAAGACTGATTTTTAATTGGTTCTGCCATTTGGCAGTGCCTTTTTTTCATATTTTTGGTAAAATAGAATAATCATAATAAAAGGAAATCTAATGACAAAGGGAATTTTTATTTCATTTGAAGGACCAGATGGAGCCGGAAAGACGACAGTTTTAGAGGCTATTTTACCTCAATTAAAAAAACTTGTTGCAAAAGAGGTTATCACAACACGCGAACCCGGTGGTGTTGCTATTGCAGAAAGTATTCGGGATCTTATTCTTGATGTTAATCATACTAATATGGACGATAAGACAGAATTACTTCTTTATATTGCGGCTCGTCGTCAGCATTTGGTTGAGAGGATTTTACCTGAGTTGAAAAAAGGCAATCTTGTTCTTGTGGATCGTTTTATTGACAGTTCTGTTGCTTATCAAGGCTATGGCAGAGGACTTGATGCTGATGCAGTTACGTGGCTGAATAACTTTGCAACAGATGGTTTGCAACCAGATCTAACACTTTATTTTGACGTTGATTCACAGATTGGTCTTACTCGAATCGAGAAGAATAAAGAGCGTGAAGTCAATCGACTTGATTTAGAACAATTAGATATGCATTGCCGTGTACGTTCAGGTTATTTGAAATTGGCTCAGGAAAATCCTGATCGGATTGTTACCATTGATGCGGCTCGTCCTTTGGAAGAAGTTATTACTGATGCCTTATTTATAATCAAACAAAGATGTTTAGAAAAGTAAGAAATAATTAATATGGAATTAGAAAAACTACAGCCTAAAATTTTTCAAGAATTTCAGCGAATTTTACAATCTGGCAAGCTGAGCCATGCTTATTTGTTTTCGGGGGATTTTGCTAGTTTTGAAATGGCTGTTTTGTTGGCTCAGAGCCGTTTTTGTGACAGTCCTATTGATGCTCTTCCTTGTGGGCAGTGCCGTTCCTGCCGGTTAATTGCTGAAAAAGATTTTTCGGATGTTAAAGTCATTGAACCTGAAGGGCAAATGATTAAAACAGCAACGATCCGTGATTTGCTGCGTGAATTTTCCAGTTCAGGATTTGAAGGACAGTCACAGGTTTTTATTATTCGTGATGCTGATAAAATGCATACTAATGCCGCTAATAGCTTGCTAAAGTTTATTGAAGAGCCACAAAGTGATACTTATATGATTTTATTAACTCAAGATGAAAGTAGGATATTGCCTACGATTAAAAGTCGAACTCAAATTTTCTATTTTCCTAAGAATAGGGCTTATTTAATCCAACAGTTAGAACAGGAAGGACTACTCAAAAGCCAAGCAGAAATACTAGCGGATCTATCTAAAGATCCGACACAAGCAAAAGAATTTGCACAAAATAATAAATTGCTGGACTTGTTAAAAGCCTGTGAACGTTTTACCGCTATCTTATTTGACAGTAAAAATCTTGCTTATTTAGAAGTGTCACGGTTGGCTCAGCTAGCTAGCGAAAAATCCGAACAGGAATGGGTCTTTCAATTGTTAACTTTCTTTTTATCAAAAAATTATGATAAAAGGGAAACTTTAAGTTACTTAGAAGCTATTTATCAAGCCAAAAAAATGTGGTTTAGTAATGTAAGTTTTCAAAATGCACTGGAATATATGGTGATAACATGATAGAAGTAATTGGTATCAAATACGAAGAAACGGATAGCATTAGTTATGTACTGCCTGATCGGACCTATCAAAAGGATGATTTCCTTGTCGTTCAGAATCGTAAGGGAAGCCGTTTAGCACAAGTTGTTCAGGAAAATTTTGCTATGTCAGCCGACAAGCTTCCAGACATAGAGCAAATAGATAAAGTTTTGAGAAAGGCAGAGCAAGCAGATATTGAGACTTATCAGAACAATTTAATTTTAGCAGAAGAAAGTTTTGCTAAAGTTAATGCACTTATCCAAAAAAATCAATTAGAAATGAAATTGATTGATATTGTTTTTCCTTTGGAACGTCGGCAAGTCTTGATTACCTTTGTTGCAGAGCATCGTGTTGATTTTCGTCAGCTCTTAAAAGATTTGGCCAATTTTTTTAAAGCAAGGATTGAATTACACCAAATCAATAGTCGTGAAGAAAGTAAAATTTATGGCGGTCTGGGTCCGTGCGGCCGTGCTCTTTGTTGCTCAAGCTTTCTTGGCGAGTTTCCGCCGGTTTCTATCAAAATGGCAAAGAATCAAAACTTATCTCTGAATTCTGGGAAAACAACAGGAGTCTGTGGCCGTCTTATGTGCTGTTTAAGTTTTGAAGATGATTTTTATCGTGAATCCAAAGAAAAATTTCCTGATTTAGGTACTAAGGTCAATACTCAAAATGGCCAAGGTATTATTGCTGGTATTGATGTTATTTCTGAAACTGTTAAGGTTCGTTTTGAAGAAACTCCTGGTCTTTTGACCTATGCATTAGAGGAGGTCAAGATCAATGGATAAAAAAGACTTATTTGATGTTTTTGATGATTTTTCACAAAATTTGATGGAAACGTTGGCTGAAGCGGAAGCCTTAAAGAAACAAGTGCAGGATTTAGTAGAGCAAAATGCGTCTTTACGTTTGGAAAATGATAAGCTAAGAGACCGTCTTAGCCATTTTAGCCAGATGGAAGAAAGTGATCCTAGCAGTAAGGCAATTAGTTCTAGAAAAGAAAACCTTGAAAACATTTATGAAGATGGTTTCCATATTTGCACTTTCTTTTATGGGCAAAGACGAGAAAATAATGAGGATTGTGCTTTCTGTATGGAATTGTTGTATCGAGAGTAGGTCTTATGCAAGTACAAAAAAGTTTTAAAGAACAAACAGCTTATGGGAAGCTTTATCTCGTGCCAACTCCTATTGGTAATCTTCAAGATATGACTTTTAGAAGTATTGCTATTTTAAAAAAGGTTGATTATATTGCGGCAGAAGATACCCGCAACACAGGACTCTTGCTGAAACACTTTGATATTTCAACACGTCAGCTTAGTTTTCATGAGCATAATGCTTTTGAAAAAATTCCTGATCTTCTGAAGCTCTTGAAATCTGGAAACTCTTTAGCTCAAGTATCTGATGCGGGTTTGCCAAGTATTTCTGACCCTGGATATGATTTGGTGCGAGCAGCTATTCAAGAAGATATAGCAGTTATAGCACTTCCGGGAGCTTCGGCTGGCATTACTGCTCTTATTGCTAGCGGTTTGGCTCCTCAACCTCATATTTTTTATGGTTTTTTACCACGCAAATCTGGTCAACAAAAGTCTTTTTTTGAGGAAAAAAAGTATTACCCAGAAACTCAAATTTTTTATGAATCGCCTTATCGGGTTCAGGAAACTTTAGAAAATATGCTGGCTGTCTATGGTGATAGACAGATAGTATTGACCAGAGAATTGACCAAACTTTATGAGGAATATCAAAGAGGAAATATTTCAGAAATCTTAACTTATATTGCAGAAAATCCTCTTAAGGGAGAATGCCTCTTACTGGTATCTGGCTATGATCATCAAGAAAAAGAGCAGCAGGTAAGTGAAGTTGAACTGAAACATTTGGTTGAAGCTTTAGTTAAAGAAGGTATGAAACCTAATCAAGCTATCAAAAAAGTAGCTAAAGAGAATGATTTCAATCGTCAAGAACTATATCAACTCTATCATGAATTACAGTAGACAGTTTCGACTGTCTTTTTTCTTTGAGTATTAGTTCGTCTTGCTCTATGATCTTCGTAATTCATAAACTATCGATTGATAAGAGTCATGATTAGATAGAAATGTTAAAAAACGTAACATGTAATGAAAAAGATAAATGGTCACTGGAAATAGTTGAAATAAGCTTTAGCTCCTTAGTACTATAATATTTTCAAATAACATAAGATGTTATATTCTCTGAATTTTTAGAAAATTTTGTCAGAAATTCTTTTATTTTCTTAGGAATAATGTTATATTATATAACATAAAGGGAGGTGCTGATAGATATGGATTCAGGATCTATAGCATTTATTATCATTTGTTCTGCGCTTGTTTTTTTAATGACACCAGGTTTAGCCTTTTTCTATGGAGGCTTGGGACGCCGCAAGAATGTCATCAATACAATGATGATGGCAGTTGTGCCACTTGCTTTGGCCTCGCTTTTGTGGGTAGTTGTAGGTTATTCCTTATCTTTTAGTGGTGTTGGAAAAGTATTTGGTGATTTTTCACATGTCTTTTTGAATGGTGTGAAGGAAGGAGCAAGTAGTAGAGGGTTAACAATACCAGATACCTTATTTTCTGGTTTTCAAATGATGTTTTCTATCATTACAGTAGCTATTTTGACAGGTGCTGTTGCAGGAAGGATGCGTTTCACTCCTTTAGTTATTTTTATTATCTTTTGGTTACTTTTAGTCTATTATCCTTTTGCACACATGGTTTGGGATGATGGTCTATTAGCGAAATGGGGGACGCTTGATTTTGCCGGTGGTGATGTTGTCCACATTACATCAGGCGTTTCGGGGCTGGTATTAGCCTTGGTAGTCGGTAAACGTCGCGATTATGACCGTCTGGATTATCGTCCACATAATATTCCCTTTGTTCTTTTGGGAGCAGGCCTACTCTGGTTTGGTTGGTTTGGGTTTAATGCAGGTTCCGCTTTAGCTGCTAATGGTTTAGCTATTCATGCTTTGTTGACAACTCATATTTCAGCTGCCGCTGCTATGTTCTCATGGCTGCTACTTGAAAAATATTTAAATGGTAAACCTTCCTTAGTAGGCGGTTCAACTGGTTTAGTCGCAGGCTTAGTTGCCATTACACCAGGTGCAGGCTTTGTACCCTTATGGAGCTCTTTGTTGATAGGACTCATGGTTAGTCCTCTATGTTATTTTGCTATCGCTGTGTTGAAAAGTAAATTTGGTTATGATGATGCCTTGGATGCTTTTGGCTGTCATGGTATAGGTGGTATTTTCGGAGGGATTGTAACAGGACTTTTTACAACACCTCATCTGGCTTTAGATAAATCCAATATTGGTCTTATTTATGGTAATGCAAGATTATTTTTAGTTATTCTGGCAGCTATTCTTTTTACGATTATTTGGTCAGCTCTGATTAGTTTTTTAATTATAAAAGTTATTTCCCTTTTCATGCCAATTCGTGTCAGTGATAGAGAAGAAGCTACTGGACTTGACGACAAAGAGCATGGAGAAACTGCGTATCCAACCTTTATGGGACTTGATTCTTAGGAGAAAGGAAGTATCATGAAAAAAATAGAATCTATTATTCGCTCTGATAAATTAGAAGATTTAAAAGCAGCCTTGGTTCAGTCAGGTTTTACCAAAGGAATGACTATTAGCCAAGTTCTAGGATTTGGGAATCAACGAGGTTATACAGAATATGTCCGTGGTCAAAAGATCACTCCAACGCTCTTAGCCAAAGTGAAAGTTGAAATTGTTGCTCATGATGCAGCAGTCGAAGAAATGATTACGACCATCAGCCAAGCAGTAAAGACAGGAGAAGTTGGTGATGGTAAGATATTTGTCAGTCCAGTTGATGAAATTGTTAGAATTCGTACAGGAGAACGTGATGGTGATGCTATTTAAGTTGCCTGTCTTTGCTATTAATATTGCTGCTCAAAGAAAGATTTAAGCTTTTTGATAAGTACGTCCTAAAGATAAGTTAAGCTTTTCGTTTTTAGGATGTGGTTTTTTTGAAAAACAAATTTTTGAGGTATGAATTTTAAAAACTTGTCTTTAAATAAAATTAGTTTACAAAATTCTGAAAATTTGTGATATAATTTACTTACTTTAAGGAGGTATCAGATGACAATTTATAATTTTTCTGCAGGTCCTGCAGTCTTGCCAAAACCAGTTCTTGAAAAAGCTCAGACTGAATTTCTAGATTACAATCATTCTGGCATGAGTGTTATGGAATTATCCCATCGTTCCAAAGATTTTGATGACATCATTAAAGATGCCGAAAAATTACTTCGTGACTTGATGGCTATTCCTGATAATTACAAGGTCATGTTCTTGCAAGGTGGCGCTTCGCTGCAATTTTCTATGTTACCACTTAATCTTGCACAGGGACGTAAAGCTTATTATGTGGTTGCAGGATCCTGGGGGAAAAAAGCATATGCAGAAGCTGTAAAATTGTCCAAAACGATTCCTTTTGAACCAATCCTTCTGGCTTCATCAGAAGAGACAACTTATGATCATATCCCAGAAATTGATTCTGCGAAGATTGATAAAGATGCTGCTTATGTGCATATTACGACTAATAATACCATTGAAGGAACTTCTATCTATGATCTTCCTGAAACGCATGGTGTGCCAATTGTAGCTGATATGTCTTCCAATATTTTAGCAGTTCGTTATAATGTCGCTGACTTTGGCTTGATTTATGCAGGAGCACAAAAGAATATTGGACCTGCTGGGGTTACGATTGTTATTGTTCGTGAAGATTTACTCAATGACGAGCCCGTTCTTTCTAGTATGTTAGATTATCGTATTCAAGCTGAAGCCGGTTCGCTTTATAATACACCACCAACTTACGGTATTTATATTGCTAAACTTGTCTTCGAATGGCTTAAAGAACTTGGTGGCGTTGATGAAATGGAAAAAATCAATCGTGAAAAATCAGGCCTTCTTTATGATTTCATTGAACAGTCAGATTTTTATACTAGTCCTGTCAAGAGTCCTAAAGATCGCTCAGTAGCCAATATCCCATTTGTGACACCATCTCAGGATTTGGATGCTAAATTTGTCAAGGAAGCTGATGCGCTTGGTTTCAAGAATATCAAAGGTCACCGAAGTGTTGGCGGTATGCGTGCCAGTCTTTACAATGCCTTTCCACGTCAAGGTGTTTTAGATTTGATTGACTTCATGAAGAAATTTGAAGCAGAAAACAAATAATATCGCAGAACTTCCGTAGGAATATTGCTGGTCAATCCCTTTAGGAGGAACACCGTTGGTTATTCTCGTCTTGTCATTATTGGTGATTCGATTGAGGTCACCGGAACAATAGCTATTAATGATGAAAACCTTGTGCTGTTGGCATGCCTATGAACAAACGCGTTTCGTTTTGCAGTCTATTATGGATTTGTTTGCTAAAGAGGAACTTCCTTTTGAAAATCTCTATCGGACACGTCTGTTTGTCACTGATATTTCATGATGGGAAGAAGTCGGACGTGCGTATGGTGAATTTTTCAAAGAGGTAAAACCTGTGGCTACTATGGTAGAGGTGCCTTCGTTGATTGGCAAGGACCTACTAGTCGAAATTGAAGTTTTTGCTAAACTAGAAAAATAGGGATAACAGATAAGAATGGAAATTAGACAAGCTTTCCCCAATGAAGTCGTTGCCGTAATGGCAGTCCTCAGTTCTGCCAAGCAATTTTTAGCAGAATCAGGATCTAGTCAGTGGCAGGGTGAAAATGGTTACCCCAACGAAGACGATGTCTTTGATGACATTTTGCAGGGGCAGGCTTATGTGGCGGTTGTTGGTGGACAAATTGTGGCTTATGCTGCAGTCATTGATGGCAAAGATGAGGCTTATGACAAAATTTATGATGGCAAATGGCAGCACAACAACTATCGTTATATCACCATCCATCGTCTAGCTGTCTTGCGAGATTTTGCGGGTCAAGGGATTGCTCAGACTTTCTTGCAGGGTCTGATTGAAGGTCAGGCTGGTTCAGATTTCCGTATTGATACGCATGAAAAGAACAAAGCTATGCGGCATATCGTTGAAAAATTAGGCTTTGTCTATTGCGGTAAAGTACCAATTGATGGTGAGCGTTTAGCTTATCAAAAAATCAAACAGAATAATGAGAATGCTCTCTATCAAGAAATTGATGAAGCAGATTATCATGGCTTTTAAATTTCAATTGTCAGCTGCTAGTAGAGCACTTAAATAGGGTAGAAAGAGAGACCTGAGCTAATCAGGTTCTATTGGTGAATGAAAAATGGTCTATAGTGTTAAAACCTTTAATAATATTAACCAAGTCGGTTTAAAAGAACTTGGCAATAAGTTTCAAGTAGATGGAGATTTAGCAGAAAATCCAGATGCTTATATTATTCGCAGTCAGAATTTACATGGGGTTGATTTTCCTAAAAATCTGAAAGCCATTGCACGCGCAGGTGCTGGAACAAATAATATTCCAATTACTGAAGCGACAGAAGCAGGTATTGTTGTTTTCAACACTCCTGGTGCTAATGCCAATGCTGTCAAAGAAGCAGTAATTGCTTCTCTTCTCTTTTCAGCGCGTGATTATATTTTAGCGAATGGCTGGGTTAATACTTTAACTGGTGATGATGTTCCTAAACAAGTTGAAGCTGGGAAAAAACAATTTGCAGGCAGTGAAATCGCTGGAAAAACCTTAGGAATTATTGGTCTAGGTGCGATTGGTGCTCGTATTGCTAATGATGCCCGCCGTTTAGGAATGAATGTTCTTGGTTATGATCCTTATGTTTCCATTGAAACTGCTTGGAATATCTCCAGTCATGTTAAGCGTGTCAATGATTTAAAAGATATTTTTGAGAATAGTGATTATATTACCATCCATGTTCCTTTAAATGATGAAACTAAAAATACCTTTAATGCTGATAGTTTTGCTCTTATGAATAAAGGGACAACTATTATCAATTTTGCCCGTGGTGAATTGGTTGACAATGAAGCGCTGTTTGAAGCGCTTGAAACAGGCACTGTTAAACGCTATATCACAGACTTTGGTACTGAAGAATTATTAAATAAGAAGGGGATTACTGTCTTTCCACACGTGGGAGGGTCAACTGAAGAAGCTGAACTCAACTGTGCTATTATGGCTGGTAAGACGATTCGTCGGTTTATAGAGACAGGAGAAATTACTAACTCTGTCAATTTTCCAAATATGCACCAAACTTTAACCGCACCTTATCGAATTACCTTAATTAATAAAAATGTTCCTAATATTGTAGCCCGTTTGTCAACTGCAGTTTCTAATTTAGATATCAATATCGCCAATATCTTGAACCGTTCAAAAGGAGATTATGCCTATACCATTTTGGATCTTGATGAAACAGATAAGGCAAAAATTGATGACCTAGTTGCCAATTTTGAAGCGAGCGACAATATTGTTCGTGTACGCTTAATCAAGGGCAAAAAATAAGATGATATATATACTAGGATTAGGGTGGTGAGCAGTTTTAACCATTGACTGTTTTTGCCCTTTTTATGGCTGAAAAGGAGGAAAAATGATGGTCCTTTACAAGCAGATTTATCATTCTCCTTTGGGAGATTTATCTCTTGTTGCAAATAATCAGGGTCTAATTGGCGTTTGGTTCCTTAATCAAAAATACTTTGAACAAGGATTGGAGGGAGAAACAGTCATAGAGCAAGCAAATACTATCTTAGATCAAGCCAAACAGTGGCTAGATACTTATTTTGCTGGGGAAAATCCTAATATGGTAAAGTTTCCTTTGAATCCACGGGGGACTGCTTTTCAAAAGCGCGTCTGGCAGGCCTTGTCTGAAATTCCTTGGGGACAGACTAGAGCTTATGGAGATATTGCTCAAAAAATAAACTGCCCATCCGCCCGAGCAATTGGTGGATCAGTTAGTCGCAATCCGTTAAGTATCATTATCCCTTGTCACCGTGTTCTTGGTGCTGCCGGTCAAATGACAGGCTATGCTGCTGGTATTGATAAAAAGATGTGGTTATTAGAGCATGAAAGCTTTAAAGTTGACAAGTAATCTATCTTTGCTAAGATAAATTTGAAAGGAGAACATATGCTGACATTTTACGAATATCCTAAATGCAGTACCTGTCGCCGTGCCAAAGCAGAATTAGACGATTTGGCTTGGGATTATGACGCAATTGATATCAAAAAGAATCCACCTGCAGCTAGTCTAATAAGGAATTGGCTAGAGAACAGCGGTCTAGAACTTAAGAAATTTTTCAACACATCAGGACAATCCTATCGTGCTCTGGGATTAAAAGATAAACTTCATCAACTAAGTCTTGATGAAGCAGCGAATTTATTAGCTAGCGATGGTATGCTCATCAAACGCCCGCTTTTAGTAAAAGAGGGTAAAATAGTACAAATAGGCTATCGAACAGCCTACAAAGATCTTGACTTTTAAAGTCGAGATTTTTTCTTTCCTTTCTTTTTCATGCTATAATGAGTTCAAGGAGAATTTGACAATTATGGTTTTATCAAAAAAACATGCTCGTAAAGTATTAGAAGAAATTATTGCGCTTTATCCAGATGCTGTTCCTAGCTTAAATTTTAAAAATCATTTTGAGTTGTTAATTGCTGTTATTTTATCAGCTCAGACAACAGATGCAGCAGTTAATAAAGTGACTCCTGCCTTATTTGCAGCTTATCCGAGACCAAAAGATCTAGCTAAGGCTGACTTGAAAGATCTTGAATCTTATATTTCTCAGATTGGACTCTATCGGAATAAGGCGAAATTCTTAAAAGAATGTTCGCAACAGTTAGTCGAGCATTATAATGGTCAAGTACCTCAAACGAGAAAAGATCTAGAAAGCTTGTCTGGTGTCGGTCGCAAGACAGCTAATGTTGTCATGAGTGTCGGCTTTGGTCTTCCTGCCTTTGCGGTAGACACCCATGTCAGCCGTATTTGTAAGCATCACAATATTGTGAAACAAACAGCAACTCCTTTAGAAGTGGAAAAGCGTGTGACAGAAGTACTCCCGCCAGAAGAATGGCTGCCAGCCCACCAAGCACTCATTTATTTTGGGCGGGAAGTTTGCCATCCAAAAAATCCTGAATGTCAAAAGTATCCGCAATTGTATGAATTCGATTGAGCATTCGGTACCAATAAAAATAACCTCTGCAGTGAGTTAATTTTCACTTGCAGAGGACTTTTGTTTATAAATCAATTTTCAGCAGAATAGGGGTATGGTCTTGACGAGTTCCTGAATCAATCATTTCAGATTTAAGAATTTTATCGCTTAATCGATTGCTGATTAGCCAGTAGTCAATTCTCCAGCCTGAATTGTTAATCTTGCTGGTCTTGCTGCGCTGAGCCCACCAGCTGTAAACATTAGGCACATCCCCATGAATATAGCGGAAAGTGTCAGTAAAGCCTTGTTCCAATAAATGAGTAAAGCCAGCCCGTTCTTCATCTGTAAAGCCTGGTGAACGGCGATTGGAAGAAGGATGAGCGAGGTCAATTTCCTTGTGGGCAACATTATAGTCGCCTGTTGCCAAAACAGGTTTTTGCTTATCTAATTGAGCTAGATAAATGGTATACTTTTCATCCCAAATTTGACGATCATCAAGGCGTTTAAGGCCATCACCAGCATTTGGTGTATAAACCTGAGTAACAAAGAAATCATCAAATTCTAAGGTAATGATACGCCCTTCGTCATCCATGGTTGCAGGAGCGCCGATTTCTGGATAGGTGATAATAGGTTGCAAGCTTGATTTGTAGAGAAACATGGTTCCAGCGTAACCTTTACGCGCAGGTTCCACTGAAGAACGCCAAACAACATCATAGTCGGGGAAATAATCCTTGAGAATACGCAAATGTTTTTTCGTGGGACCTTTGGCAGATAGCTTTGTCTCCTGAATAGCCAAGATATCGGCATCTTGTTCCATAAGTGTATCCAGAACAGCACGTGAAAGTAAAGCACGCGCAGAATCGCTGGTCAAGGCAGCGTTGAGGGAATCAATGTTCCATGAGATAAGTTTCATTATTAAGATATTAAGTCCATCCAATAAGTGAGCAGCATTTGGAAAAGCAAGGTTATGTGCCTGCACACCAACTGCTCTATCTAAATACTCAGACTGTAGGACGGACTTTCTTCCTTTCTAGTCTTGCCTTTTATTTATCATTCTTTTATTTTATCAAAAAATGGCTGAACAAGCGAGTTTGGGGTTTGTAAAAAGACAGTCAAGATGTATAATACTAACAAAAGGAGAGAAAAATGGTGAGACTTCTATTGCATATCATTTTATTAGTTTTCTTTATTTGGTACCTCATCAGAATTCTTCGTCTTTGGGGCAAGCAGTCGGCAGATGAACCCTTGTGGGTACCTAAAAAAATTGGTGTGGGAATTAGTTTAAATCCAAGGAATACGCTTGGTTTTTGGATAAGTTTGCTTGTGACACTATCTGTGCTTATTATCCTTATTGTCTTGATAATATTTTACTTTCTGGCAGAAGGTGAGTGAGAGTATTAGTTTTTCTTTTTTGGGAACTATTTAGAAAAAAGTCTAAATAATTGTTGCAATTTGTAGCAAAAGTGTTATAATCTATTTAGAAATAATTCTAAATACTGAAGGAGTCATCATGGGATTTGCTGAAACGTTTAAGGCTTTGTCAAATCCAATTCGACGCGATATTCTAGATTTACTAAAGTTGGGGCAATTATCAGCTGGTGAAATTTCTAGTCATTTTGAACTAGCGGGAGCTACTATTTCGCACCATCTTAGTGTCTTGAAAAAAGCAGATTTGGTACGAGAAACACGAGAGAAGAATTTTATTTACTATGAACTCAACACCTCGGTTTTGGAGGATATGATGGTCTGGTTGGCTGATTTGAAAGGAAATACGCATGATGAAGATTGATAAAAAATTATTAGTGTTGACAAGTTTGATTATTCTGCTGCCTGTCTTGTTAGGTTGTTTCTTTTGGTCACAGCTGCCAAAAACGATAGCGACGCATTTTGATCTATCAGGTCAAGCTAATGGCTTTAGTAGTCGTTTGTTTGCTGTTTTTGGACTTCCGTTTTTTCTCTTGTTGCTTCATTGGTTTTGTCTCTTTATGACCAGTAAGGATCCAAAAGCCAATAATGTTAGCTCTAAAATGCATCGTCTGATTTATTGGATTATTCCTTTGGTATCTTGTTTTGTGATGATTTCGATTTATGGACAGGCTTTTGGCTATATGAGTAATCATGTTCTGTTAGCTAATCTTCTTATAGGAATCCTGTTGATTACTATTGGTAATTATATGCCAAAAACCCGTCGTAATTACACCATAGGCATTCGTCTGCCATGGACTTTGGATAATGATGAAAATTGGAACAAAACTCATCGATTGGCTGGTAAACTTTGGGTTAGCGGGGGTGTCCTTATTTTCATCAATGCTTTTGTTCAAATCGTCGTTTTGCAGGTGTTTGTCATAGTTTTGGCAGTTATGATTGTACTGCCCATTCTTTATTCATTTATTCTAAATCAGAAGAAAAAAGTATAGGAAATTGATTTTACAACCGCTGTGTTAAGCTGAAATCACTGCACAATAAAAAAGCAGAACATTTTGAACATACTTTTTTTATCCATTTGGGAAAGAGCAGTTCACTTTTGTTCTAGCTTTTTTTGTTATTTCACCTTTTTGGCCAACAAGGTAGCAAATTGCATTTGCAGGCGATTGCCATTGGCATCGGTTTTATGAAGCTGCCCCAAATCTTCATTATATTTAATCAGATACCATTCTTTATAATAATCTTTAAGTTCCCCCTTCTTAAAGGTAAAAGGAAAAGGAATGGGACAAGGATAGGATTTGGTATCCATAGCGCAAACGATAAGATTATAGCCGCCAATAGCAGTATGTTTTTGCATATCTTTGATAATATCTGGTACAACTGGTCTATTTAAGAACATAAAAACCACTGTTGATAGAATAAAATCATAGGTCTCTTGCAAATTTGCTGTATTGATATCATACCAGTTAATCTTGCTTGGTAGATTTTCTTCATTGGCTATATTTTTCAGATGAATAAGACTTTGTTCATTGGTATCAACAGAAGTGACATCATGTCCTAACATGGTCAAATAGAGGGAATTACGTCCTTGACCGGATCCAAGGTCTAGTATTTTACTGTTTTCTTTTAAATAAGGTGCCGAGAAAAGGACTTCTGAATGTGTCTTGGTCATCTCATATTTTTTGTTAAAATAATCTCCCTTTTGACAGTAAAGGGTAAGGTGACATTCCAAATCATTAGAAGCAGATTCAATTTTATAGCAAACTTGAGGTTGAATAAAAGGCATTTGGGAATCTTTATCAAAAGTCAGCTTTTCTAAAACATGACCATCTTTATCAAAAAAATAAACATCAAGCTTTCCAGAAAGGACAGTTAACTGTTCCCAAGTTCCGACTTTAGTGTTGTGCGGGTTTAAAAGTGTTTCTGGGATGCTATTGGCAGTCCAATTAGGAAGACGTTTATAAGCCAGCAGCATATTTGTATTTCTGTTAGGCATCATAGTTATTCTGTTTTTCATTTGAATTTTATTATAGCACAAGTTTTTGAAGTATGCCTAGTCTAACGTTTTTAAATTAAAGTCAAAAACGCCTTAAATTATGGTAGAATAGATTATGTAATAAAAAGTATTGAGGAGATTAACATGAATCAAAACGAGTGGTTAAATCAATTTCGTTCTGTAAATGGTCGTGAACCAAGTCAAGAAGAGCTTCAGACAGCTTTTCAAAGAGGAGAATTCAGCCAAACAGTTCCGACAACAAAGAGAAAAATGAAGACCTCTACCATTGTTATCATTAGTGTAATAAGTGTTCTTGCTGCTTTATTGTTGATTGCAGGCGGAGGTACTGTTTACTACTATGTTTCTGGGAATGCAGATGGTGTTTGGGAAAATACGTACTCTTACTATTATAGTTCTAAAAAACATCGTTGGGTTAGTGCAACTAGAGAAAATAAGCAAAATAATTTTGAAGATGAGACATTCTTAGATATTAAAAAGAATTCGGTAAAAACTTATAGTTACTATGTTGCCAAAAATTCTGAAGACTTTACATCAACTAGCAGTTATAGTCATATCCGATCAATGTATAAGACAAATATTTGGCAAAGAAAATTTGATCTGAGTATTACGCAAGCTGAATATATGAAAGACATCAGGAAATACATCAATAACTTTTTCAAAACACAGTACACCTCTGACCAAGATTTGAAAGAGCTGCAAGATAATTATAAAAAGACCTATAAAGAAATTAAAAAAGGAAAAGTAACTTATCAAAGAAAGGGGAAGCAACTAATCGTTAAAACTTACAATAAAAAAGGTAGATTAATAGAACAAGATGTTTATATTAAACGAACAGGAAAAGCAGTGACGAAGTTATATCACAATTATCGTAAAGCAGAAAAAGCTGAACGTGCACGGTTAGATAAATTAAATGCAATGTCTTATTAAAGAACAAAAAACAATTTTTAATGATATTGTCGTTTTAAACTTTAATTGATAAAGAAAGACTAGGGATTAATGGTCAAACAGTTCAAAAAGTTGGATAACCAGCTTCTTGCGGCCTGTACAAATGTCCTGGTCTTTTTATAACCAGTTTATTCTACCGTATTTACAATAAACGAATAACTTAGAGAGTTATAGAATCAATGGTTGTGGTCACAAAGATTAGTTAGATTTTAAAGATAGGTAATCCTTTACCAGAAAAGGACGGAATTGAACAAAATTTAGATCAGAGTACATGCCTTCTTGATGGCAGCTGGCATAATGGACAAAGGAAACTTGAGAGATATTGCAATTTTTCTATAATAGGTAGAGGAAATAGGATGACATTTTATTCATATAATTATGTTTTAAGTCGAATTAATCAACAAAACTGGATAACTGTAACGATTTCAGCTTTATTGCTTCTCGTAACAGGCTTTTTTGCCTTTAAAGCTTATCGCAACAAACGGGATACAAAATTCCGTGAATTGCTAATTATCTCTATACTGTCGTTGTTTGCGGTAATTTTAATAGGCATTAGTACCTTTCAAACCAATCAAGCTTCCAACAATCAATTTCAAACTTCTCTTCATTTTATCGAAGTGATTTCGAAAGATCTGAGAGTTGACAAATCAGAGGTCTATGTTTAATACTTCGGCAGCAACGGATGGGACGATCGTAAAGGTCGGTAAGAATTTTTACCGAGCCATGAGTGGCAGTAATCCTGACAAATATTTGCTTGAAAAAATCGAATTGCATAAGACGACAGGTATCGAATTGGTGGAGACTGAAAAATGACGTTGAATTATCTGGAAATCCTTATTAAACTAGTACTTGGTTTATTTTCACTCGTTTTTGTCATTAATGTGACAGGAAAAGGTAATCTGGCGCCAAATTCAGCAACCGACCAGATTCAAAACTATGTTCTCGGTGGGATTATTGGTGGAGTGATTTATAATTCAGCTATTACCATTCTTCAATATTGTGTGATTTTATTGATTTGGACGATCTTGGTTTTGAGTTTAAAATGGTTGAAAACGAATAATCACTTTGTCAAACGTGTGATTGATGGGAAACCGATTGTTTTAATTAAACGTGGTCAATTGGATGTGGAAGCCTGTCGTTCTGCAGGGTTAGCCGCCTCAGATGTAGCACTCAAACTTCGTGGACAAGGAATTTATCAAATCAAACAAGTTAAACGAGCCATTTTGGAACAAAATGGTAAACTCATTGTCGTGCAGGCTGGTGAAGAAAATCCAAAATATCCGGTCATTACCGATGGAGTGATACAATTGGAAGTTTTAGAATCCATTGACAAAACAGAAGAGTGGTTAGTGGAAAGATTAGCTAAAGACGGCTATAACAATGTTTCGGAGATTTTCATTGCAGAATATGAAAATGGGAATTTGAGCATTGTAACCTATTAAATTAAGGGTCGTAAGTGTCTAGAGTTTTGAGAAATATAGAAAATTGAATAGATGTCATCAGTGGAACAGTGAAAACTGTTCCACTTTTTTTGTTTTTTGAAAATTCTAGGAGGTAGAAACAAATGCCAGATGAATTAGAACTTGTTATGGATATTGAGACGCTGGAAATTTTTGAAGTAAAGTATCATTTGCAAGATTCCAAATCAACTAAGGATAATGATAGGGAACCGAAACCTGATTTATCAGAGGAAACTGCAGCAGAAGCAGGTTTAGTTTTCAATTCATTTGAAGAGACAGTTATTGCTAAAGCTGCACCTGTTCAGCTGAATTTGTTTGATAGTTTGAAAAGTATGACTGATCTAACCTATACAAATTCGTCTTAGTTAGCTGTACAGCTGCTATAGATAGGTGGTGATATAAATGGCAAAACCAGTAAAAGATATTATTGAAAATTACAGTGCTTCAAATCATGCGATAGTTTTTGCGATACATCAAACAAAAGATGAGTGTATAGCGCTATTTATTAAAACATGTGCTAACGAAATTGTGTTTGATGGCTGGAATGAGGATGTTAAAAATGGAACAGCATATCAGTCTAAAGAGGCTCTATTAGCTGCACCTGTTTCGGAAGTAGTTGAAATAGCAGTTGATTGGATAGATTTAATAGTGTACTTGTTTTAAAAAAACACTTCTAAAAAATTGAAAGGAATAGCTATGAATAATATAGAGATGCTAATAAAATAAATCAAAAAAGAGGTAACAGTTTGGAAAATCGAGTCAATGAATTGCGAAAAGCAATCAAGAAAACAATGAGAGAAATCTCTGACGAAACAGGAATAGGTTTATCAACAATTTCAAATTATGAGAATGGATACTCAAGTCCCAAAAAAGAAAATGCCAAAATTCTAGCCGATTATTTTGGCGTATCAGTTCCTTACTTGCTAGGACTTGATGATAAGCCAACACTGGTAGATTCTGGTTCAGCTAAGGAAGTTATGAAAAGTTTTTATAAAATTATAACTAAGGGAACTAGCATAGAAAATAAAATCACCAAATGGACTCCTTTTGGTGATGAACTAGCTGTTATCCTTTCAGAACTTAATCAGTCTGAACAATTGGCTGATTATATTGATTTTATGGCCAGTAAAAAAGACTTTAACCCTGTCTTAGTTAAAGCTATCAAGCAATTTGTAGCCGACAAAGAAGAGGGGCTCATTCCCTTTCTGATTAACAAATCAGGTGGACAAGATTCCCCTTATCACTATGTCTGGGAAGCATGGGAAAACTCTTGAGGAATTAAGAGACTACTTTTATAAGTACCAGAATTCAAAAGTAGAAGTCTTTAAAGAAGCTGCTAATGGCATTAGTCAATTGTACTTTGAATGTCTGAGTTTGGGTTTTAATATCAGAGATGATAGCTACAATTTTTTAGATGTTAATGACATGCGATTAGTCTTTTGGTTTGATAATTAGAGGTTAACGGTTTTTGAAAATAGAAATAAGAGGTTCATTATGACTAAAAAAGAACGATTGGCGAGACAATGCCTTTTACAAGGTATCACGCAAACAACTAGTATTAAACTACCAGAAGTTAAGGCTGGGCTTGCTGAATTGGAAGCTTTTGGTCTGATTAAGTTTGATCGTACAGGCAGATTTTATCTGCAAGCATTGGAGGATTGATATGGAAAGAATTTCACTTAAACAGATTCAAAATGCTGAACGTTTTTTCCGAGTGCCTAAGCAGTTTTTTGAATCGTCCTATTATAAGAAAATGTCAGCTGACGCTAAGCTGCTCTATGCTATCCTAAAAGATCGGTTTGAGCTATCTGTAAAAAACAATTGGATTGATGAGGATGGAAATATCTATTTCATCTTTACAATTGAAGAAATAGCCAGTATGATTGGCTGCGGTAAAGATAAAGCCATTAAGCTCAAAAAAGAGCTAAAAAAATATGATTTGCTGGGGGAAGTTAGGCAGGGACTTAATAAACCCAACTTAATCTATCTCGGTTCTTTACAAATTAAAAACGACGCTAAACCCTTGAAAACAGCGGAAGTCGGAAAATCAGAAGTCCGGAACTCTGAAAATCAGAAGTCAAGAACTCTAAAAAACAGAGTTCAAGAAGTCGGAAAATCAGAAGGTAATGATACTGACTTGAGTGATACTAATACTAGCGATACTGATTTTAATATTAGGGAGGACGAGGAGGATAGAAGGTCTGACAAAAGTCCTGAGAAAATTGAGAAAGTAACCAAGTACGATAAAGACTATGTATATGAATTGGTACAAGCAAGATTCCTAAAAAACGGATATTCGCAAGGAACGATTGATTATCTGGTTATGCAGTCCTTTGATAAACGCTATCACTATGCACTGGAACATATGCGGTTTGCCAGAAGTTCTGAGGCGGTGGCGGACTATGTTTTTAATGGATTGGATTCGGATTTGCAGTTGAGTTTGAGAAAGATTAGTAGCAGCTAGAAAAAAGGAGATATCAACTATGAGCAGATGGAAATTACCGACAAGAACGTACTTCTTTGTTGCTGATGGCTGTTATGAAAAAGATCGTTCTTACCAGGCGCAAAGGAAGCTGGAAAGACGCTTGAAGTTTTTGAAAAGGAGAGAATTATGAAATCCTTGTTGCGTTATGTCGAAATAGAAGACCTGCTTTACTTTAGATTTATATCTCAGAAAGAGTTGGATGTTTTATCACAAGGAGAAATTATTACGAGTCCTAACTTTGGTTATGTCCATGCGTTGCCCTATCATATCACAAACGATACAGGGCTTCCACTAACCATTCGTCAAGCCGTATCCTTTATGTTAGGAACTATTAGTACGGATTACCTATTGCTTCTAAAAGATGTCCAGGTTATTGGAACAGGTGTAGGGAATTATGCAAACTACCTCACTATAGATGAATTAGGGAATTGGGAAGATATCGGATTTACAGAATATCATATAAGTTCTTACTCAAAGAATAATATTGTTGGAATTTTCGTGGGAGACTTTTGTAATTGGCAGATTACTAGATTAGATTTGGAGAAAATATTATGACATTTCGGTCAAAGTCCTAATTATCAGTCACTTGTTGGCTTAGCCAGCACAGCATTTTAACTTATTTGGTTAGAAAAGGATATACCATGAAATTCAAAAAGTATATTTTTATTGTGCTAGGAATACTTGCACTCTCAGTTTTTGTCACTATTTTAAGTACAGTATTTGTTGCATTTTTTGAAATTATAAATAATATTATTGGCACTGAACCTGTTATAGAAGCAACTCCTAAACTTAGTTTGACAGTATTTGGGGTGTCAATCAGTATATGTCTCGCTTTGTGGTTATTAATCATTGTAATAGGAGAGGAAGAATGAAAACACTATTGCGCTATCCAGGAAGCAAATGGAATTTAGCTCAGAAGATTGTTGACTTATTACCTGATCACAAGAGCTACCTAGAGCCTTATTTTGGCTCTGGTGCGGTACTTTTTACTAAGTCGGCCAGTCCAATTGAGACAGTGAATGATTTGAGTGATGAAGTTGTCAATCTCTTTCAGATCATTCAATCGGAACCAGAAGCGCTACAAGAAAAGTTATTTTACACACCTTACAGCCGTAAGATTTATAACATAGCTTGGGAATATCGGCCAACAAGTGAAGTAGACCAAGCCTTGAATTTTATCATCCGATCGGTCATGTCTCATGGTTTTAGGATACGAGAAAAATCAGGTTGGAAGAATGATGTCATTGGCCGTGAGCGAGCTTATGCGGTAAAACATTGGAATGATTTGCCTGACTTAATCCAAGAGATAGCCCTACGTTTGAAAAAGGTGCAGATAGAAAATCGACCTGCTTTAGAGCTCATTACTCAGTTTAATTATCCAGAGGTTTGCATGTACATTGATCCGCCCTATGTCCTATCAACAAGGACAAGAGAACAGTATCAGTATGAGATGACGGATCATGATCATATAGAGCTTTTGGAAATTTTGAATCAGAGTGAAGCTCACATTATTCTCAGCGGTTATGCCAGTGACTTATATGACCAGTATTTATCTAACTGGCACCGTATGGAATTTTCGGCCACTGCAGAGCAGGGTTTACCAAGGACAGAAATTCTCTGGCTAAATTTTCAGCCAGAAGAACAGCTGAACTTATTTAGTTAGGGGATGTTATCTATGTTACAAAAGTTTTTGGCTTAGGATAAAGAGCACCGAGAAACTAGTTTTTCTTGGCTTACGGCAGTCTTAGGATTATTCGTGTTTGCAATAGCAGCGATAATTTACGCTATTATAATGATTATGCTTTTATTTAGTCTTTTAGAGGAGTGCGATGTTTTTTGATTTACAAAATGCCTTATTTGACTTTTGCATTTGGCGAAAGAGGCAGAGGCGAGTAGTTATTATTGTTATATGTCTCTCAATTGTTATAGCTACTAGAGCAGTTTATCTATATAATAATAACCTATTTGGTATCTCTTTGACACTGTTCATTTTGGTTAGTTTATTATATTCGGTATTAAAATGGGGCGACTATAAAGAAAAGCGTTTGACTAGTGCTATCACAGATTACTTAATCCATATTTCTAAGCTTAAGCGAGAAATGATGGAAGAAGCCTATCAGATAATCACCAAACGCTACGATGTAACAGAAATCACCTATCAATCTTCGGAGGTTGTCAATATTACATTTATTAGAGACGATCATTCAGTAGAAAATTTCGTTGATATTATACTCCCTAAATATCAATTGGAAGCTCTTTACAGTTCCGATTGGAAGTTAGTCATTGAAGAAACGGTAAAAACGATTCCTGATGAAGCTAAGAAGCATCTCAGGAAGTCATTTAGTGAGAATCCTAGTGACTGGCTTTTAAGGAAAGAAGAAGAGAAGGCCTTTGAGGCTTATCTAGGGTATATGAGAGATAAGATCGCTTTTGAAGGGCGTCACGTGCTTGAAGAGCTAGACTCAGATGTTCATTTTTCAGACAGTCCAAAACAGTTCTTGGATAATGTCACTGGAGTTCCTGCTTATCAGCTCCAACCTATAAAGAGTTATCGCGTTATCGCAATTTTAAAGTAGAAAAAATGATGAAAAAAGGAGAAAAATAGTTATGACAAAACAGAAACCGAAGATTAAGATTTATTTTGATATCACTGCAGAGAAAATCTTTTGGTCGCTTATGATAGGAAGCCTTGTGGCTGGATTTTATTGTTTTATCCTTAATAAAGATTCAGAGAATTTTCTATATTTAAGTGCTATCATTGCTTTTATCAGCAGCTTCCTTTCGGCTTGGAATATTTCAATTTCAGAAACTCATACGACTGCTGAACCTATGAGACAAGCTAGACTGGTTAAACGAGTGACAGAGCCTAAGCCTGTTGAACCATTGACCATTGCTATTGAATACCATAATGGCTCAGTTGAATCTATAGATGTGACTTATAATCTTGAAGAACTGCAACACTTATTTTCTCAAGCAATGCAAAATGGGTCAGGACTTAATTTTACAAATTTTGATCCAGTCACAACGATTAATCCTCGCTGTATCAAAAAGGTTACTTTCCTAACACATAAGGAGAAAAACAATGGCATTGAATAAAAGTAAAAAAATCAGTATATTCTTGATTTTGTTACTGATCATCGGAATGTTTTCCTACCTCTTACCAAGATTTTTTCTATTGGGCTACCCATCTAGCGTCATTAATTTATTTTCAATTTTGATGTTTGTGGGAGGTATAGGAATGTTTTTTAACGATTAAACGAACAAGAAGAATTAGAACACTGACCTGGGCAAGTCGGTAAACTACCTTGACCTTTGACAACTGAATAGAACGACTGTCCCGATCAGCGTGGCTAGGTATAAAAAGAAGAAGAGGGGGCGGTGTTATGAGTGCCAGAAATACATATCTGGTGCCTGCCACAGTAACGAAAAAGCATGGCTTTAAAACAGGAAAGCCATAAGCTGAAGGAGTTTGCGGTTACTAGACTATAAACCGTGTGTCAAAAATACTGCAAAGATCTACGAGGTCTTTCAACATGGCTGTTTTTCAGCCTTTCGTTCACATTGTTCAAAAGGAGAATCATTATGAATGAAATAAAATCATTGTCAACTGAGATGACCATTAGGGATCTCAAAACTTTAGGACGTACTGGTAACGCAACAGCCAGACTTGATACCGGTGAGGTACTTCACCTTAAGCCTGCTTATGGTTTGAGAAAACGTAAAGCTCTTATCGACGGTCAAGAAACAGAAGTCGATGTGATTGATTACTATTCAAAAATTTACAAGCATATCAGAACGGTTAAGAGAAACAATTTGCTGATAGCACGTAAAGTCAAACGAGGCAATCAATACATCTTACAACTGACTGGCAAAGGTTACCATCGTTCTTGAATCTTTAGAATAGGAGAGACTATGAAGAAAAAACACTTTGTTACTTTAATGGCAGCCACCGTTCTGGCGACTGCTTCAACAGGAGTATTTGCGGATGAAGCAGTACCTAACGGCCAACCCGCCGAAAGCATTCAAGCGGTAACGCCTGATACTAATAATGTGGGTGATAGTAGTCAGGCTGCTAGTCATGCAGATAATCAAGCCCAAGATGAAAATGTGAGTACAAATACGCCAGCAACGCCTGCTATTGGCTCTGAGCAGCCTCAAGCAGGAAATACAGACTCTAACTCAGAAGCTGTTCCAAGTGTTCCAGAAACATCACAGCCAACCACCCCAAATTCTGATACGCCAGTCACACCAAGCAATTCAGGAACAGATGATAGTGTTCCAGCGGCGCCAGCTAGTCCCGATAATGGAAATGTTGCCGGCAGTGATAACACAAGTCCAGCTCCAAGTACTCCAAATAATAGTTCAGGTAACGCGGACAATAATACTACACCAGCTCCAGATCAAGCGCAAGACAAACAGGAGCCATCTAGTCAAGTCTCAGATGATTCTAGCGTTCCTTCATCTTCAACAGAACCAGATCAAGGAAATCACAATTCTTCTAATACAGCAGCCTCTAGTGATGAGTCTGGTAAAGGTCAAGGAGTTGACAAAGATGATCATCAGACTGTTAAACCATCTACAGATACGGCAGCGGTCCCATCTAACCAATCTAGTGCTAAAGGGCCATATAATCAAGGACACAGTCAAGCTGGCCTAACTAGTGATGGTAAACTGACAACTCTGCCAAATACAGGTGGTGCAGCTTCCCATTTTTATGCTTTTACTGGTTTAGCTATGATACTGCTTAGTGGTCTGTTCTTTTGGAAGCAATCTATTTTTAAGAAACGTTTATAAAATTTAATGCGCGACCTTTATGGTCGCCTTTTGGTACCCTAGGAAGGGTAAATTAGTGATAAAAAGGAGAAATAAATATATGCAAACTGCGATTAATCTGATAAATAAAATTGGCACTTTAGGTGGTATCATTGGCCTGGCCATTTTAGTTATTGGTTTTTTACTTTTTATATTAGGACTATCATCACAAGATAATATGCGTATGCAAGGTGGTACTATCGGTATGGTTGCGGGCGGTGCCTTTGGGGCTGTTTGGAAACTCGTTTTCACAGCTATTGCAGCGATGTTGGGTTCTATTGGCTAAGAGTAGGGCTACAGCCTTATTTTTGGCTTTCAAAAAATGTAAAAAAATAGTAAAATGAAAGTAAGTTTAAAATAAAGCAAGAGACAAAAGGGAAGGAGACAATCATGGCTGAAAGTTTTGATTATATGACCTGGATTAAGGATTTTGAGCGTGTCAATGGTCGTCCACCAACCTCACAAGAGGTTGAAGAAGCTCAAGGACTGGTTAGTCGGTATATAACTGAGCAGACTGCAAGTGATTGGGCTAATCAGGGGACTAATAAAGGACTAGGCTGGTTTTGGAAGACCTTGCTTGTGATTCTCAGCACACCAATTTATCTCATTAAATTCTTTTTCAATCTGATTAAAGCTACAATTGGTGTTTTTGTGCTTTGGTTTGTTGGGAAATTTATCTTTTTAGTTATCTTAGTTGTAGGATTGAGTTTAGCTAATATTGAAAATCCTAAAGATGTACCAAGTATTGTAAAATGGTTTGGGGAGTTATTATTTGGCAACAATGTTTTTCAAGACTCTACTTTATCTCCAGATTTTTTTCCTCACCCAACATTTGATGGTTGGTTGATTGGTATATCTATTCTTATCTTTGCTTTACTCTTTACTTTCTCAAACTATGATAAACACTCATAAATTTACAAGAATCCTAGAGGTTCTTTTTTTATTTATTCTGAAAGGAGTGATAGTTTGAAAAATGCAGTGGGAGATTTAACTAAATCTCTTAATTCTTATAATCCAACTGTAAATGAGGTTATTAATGGTATCAATAAGTCTTTTCAAGCAGTTGGAATTCTTATCATTACGATGTTGATGGCAGTAGAAATGCTGTCTTGGTATCGCTATTTGAAGGATCAAAACGGTGGTATCTCTATTCAACTTTTTGTAGAAATTTCTATGAAATATGTAATTGCTTGTTTTCTTGTGATCTATTCGGGTATCTTAGTTAAAGAATTTTTATGGTTTTTTGATAAGCTAGCTACAGGAATAGGAACAGATGTACAAGAAGTTAAATTTGCATACTCTGCTCTAAAAAAAGGAAACTGGGCTGCAAGAAATGCTATAAATGCAATGGCATTTTTATTTGGAGGAGGCGCCATTCTGTCTATAAAAATTATAGCTTTTCTACGATTCATTGAACTTTTTGTTTTAAAAGCTGTTTCACCTTTAATTATAGCTTTTTGGATGGCAGATAGTACTCGTTCTATTGCAGTGAATTTCTTGAAGAGAGCAGCAGCTACTGCTTTTCAAGCCATAATCATAATTATTTTAATATTGATTTGGCAAGGTTTAAAAACAGATAGTATCATGACTATTAGTCACGATAGTTTTTTGGGGAACCTCTCTAGTGGTATTGCTTACCTAGGTAAGTGTATTACGTTTATTTTCTTACTCTTTGGTTCCCAACGAACAGCCAAGAGTCTGTTCCAGGTGAATTAAACTTAGATCATAAGATTAAGACATAATAAGAAATAAAAAAACATAAAATAGCTGCCCATTTAGTAGTCAATTACTAGACGGGCTTTTTTTGATGGAAAGGAGATAAAAATGAACCAGCTAGGCTCTAATTTTTTAAAAAGATTAGATGGTTTTGAACGTGGGATTGTAGGCCCGCTTACTTGGCGAATGCTGGTAATGATGGTAGGTATCG
>OLOB01000156.1_pt1 | contig 58909 bp, 75 predicted proteins | sample 1671911 | NCBI WGS metagenome assembly OLOB01 (sample SAMEA3136625, study PRJEB25190) | human gut metagenome | biome: human gut; feature: human-associated habitat; material: faeces | place: Austria | collected 2013
TTTGGCATATTCATGCCAAAACACCTCGCGGGATAGTGGTGTGTGAACAGTAACTTAAAATTCACTAAAAATACAAAGAATATCATTTGTATTTTTAACTGAAAGATGATATAATAATAAAGCTTGTGGAAGGAATATTTTCCATATGTTTCCGCACAGGCATAATACCTATGAAATATTGGAAAAGAGGATTAAAGGAAATGAGCGATAAAACAATCTTAGAGCAGTGGCGTGCCATCGCCTATGACCAGCAGGCAGACCGTAATAAACTTCAGAGATTTTGGGCAAATTATTTTAATATTGAAAAAGGAATTTATGAGCAGCTTCTTAGCAACCCGGATGAGGTAGTAACCGGTACAGTTAAGGAACTGGCTGAGAAATACGGACAGGAAGTTCTGACAATGGTTGGTTTTCTTGATGGAATCAATGACAGTCTGAAGATTCCGAACCCGATTGAGACAATGGATGAGAACACAAAGGTTTCTCTGTGCTTTGATAAAGAACTTCTTTATAAGAATATGGTAGATGCAAGAGCTGACTGGCTGTATGAACTGCCACAGTGGGATGAGATCTTTACACCGGAGAAGAGAAAAGAACTTTATCTCGAGCAGAAGAAATCAGGAACAGTTGTCAAAGCAAAGAAAATCGGACGTAATGATCCTTGTCCTTGCGGAAGCGGCAAGAAATATAAATATTGCTGCGGTAAGAATGCGTAAGCATCCAAATCTGGAATATATTATCGTGCTTGGTGCCCATGTAGAAGGCACCCGGCTTACAAAAGCCCTTCTGGAACGTACCAGGAGGGCTTTACAGTATATGGAAGAGAATCCTGAGACTAAGGCTGTTCTGTCCGGAGGAAAAGGGGACGGAGAATCTATCACAGAAGCTCAGGCAATGTGCAATTATCTTGTGGAACATGGAATTGACAGAGAACGACTGATCCTGGAAGAGAAATCTACCAGCACAACAGAGAATCTGAAGTTCAGTCTGGGAATGATCGGACTGAATCATTCGGTTGGCATTGTCACCAATAATTTTCATGTTTTCCGGGGAACGGCCATAGGAAAGAAATGTGGATGCAGAGAAATTTATCCCATTCCTTCCAGATACCGTTCATGGAGACTTCTGATATATATTCCAAGAGAAATCCTGGCAATCATCAAAGATAAGCTGATGGGAAATATGTGACTGTTATGCGAATCACTATTTGACAGAGAAATATTTTTCCTTAATAACAGAAACCGGCATTTCCTGTCCGGTCCAGATCTGGAAAGCTTTAGCCCCCTGATGAAGAAGCATATACATGCCATTAAAGGTCTGGCATCCGGCTGCTTTAGCCTCTCTGAGCAGTCGGGTTTCCTGTGGTTCATAGACAACATCTGCCACTACAAGCTCAGGACGGAACAGAGATGTATCTTTGATGATGGTATCGTCGATATCCGGAACCATGCCTACAGAGGTTGCATTGATCAGCAGATAACTCTGTGCAATGGAATCTCGCAATGCAGTATGATCATCATTGTCGAAGAGGCAGACCTGACAACCTGTTTTAGCAGAGAGATTCTCAGCGAATTTCTGTGTGCGATTCCAGTATCTGCTGGTGCGGCGGGCAAAAATATGTACGGAAGCCGCACCGTCCAGGGCAGACTGTGCACAGATGGCCATCGAAGCTCCTCCTACTCCCATGACAGTTATATTTTTACCGGTAATATCATGTCCCGCATCACGTACAGATTGCATAAAACCGTACCCGTCTGTATTGTATCCGATTAACTTTCCGTTATCGTTCAGTACAGTATTGACAGCACCGATCAGTTGGGCTTCAGGGGAAAGCTCATCCAATAATTCTACAATTTTATTCTTATTCGGCATGGTAAGGTTGAAACCGCGAATGCCGCAAGTCTTTAATCCTGCAACTGCTGCAGGAAGAGTTTCTTCATTTACATCAAAACATAAATATACATAGTCAAGCCCGAGAAGGCGAAATGATTCATTATGCATCAAAGGGGAAATGCTGTGTGCTACCGGGCTTCCTAAAAGCGCGGTAAGACCTGTGTGTCCGGTAATATTATTCATGTTAAAATCCTCCAGTCTGTTTTGTAGCAGAGACATAAAATACTGTCTGAATTGTGACAGTATAGAAGATGCCCTTCTAAAACATAGAAATTATCTATCATTTTATTCTAACTTCAATTATATGTCAATACATGTTCATTTTGGTTTATATGATAAAAACTGTCGATTTAGTGCGACAAATAATAAGACATAATTCCTCCGTTTTGACAAAATCCGCATACTTTATCACGTATAATGAATCTCACTTACCGAAGTGAAGGAGAAGTCAGAGGCAGTATCAGACGGAGGGAAGGAAATGCATTACGAAATATACATAGATGTAGTTTTTTTCACAAATCTCCTGATAGATTACATATTGATCAGATTTACAGGAATATTATTCCGATGTGGAAGAAGCAGAAAAAGAGCTCTTCTGGGAGCTGCTGCAGGTGCGGTGTTTTCCTGCTGGATCATTTATCTGCGATCTTTTCTGAAGTCTGGGATTTTTCTTCCGGCACTTGTCCTGCTGCATGGTGGCTGTGCTGCAGGAATGCTTGTGATCGGATGTAATCTGAAAAGGGGAAGTCTGCTGCTTAAAGCAATACTTACACTGTATTTTGCCGCATTTCTGTGTGGAGGGTTCTGGGAAGTGATCGTCAGTGATAAGTTGACAGTCAAAATGTTTCTGATCCTTGCAGCAGCAACGTGGTCCGGCATTACAGCGTTGTCATATCTGATGGATTCCATGAGAATACGGACAAAGAATATCTATCCGATAACCATATACTATAAAGGATGTGGATATCCTTTTCAAGGATTTTATGATTCCGGAAATCTGCTTATGGATTCTGTAAACGGAAAACCTGTATCTGTAGGGACAGAAAAAGTTTTATCTGAAATATGTTCAGAAGAAACCGTAAGCTGTTTAAAACACTTGAAAGAAAATCCCGGGGAGTCTGGGAAACCGGGAACTGCCGGGCTTCATCCACATTTTACCTTTTTTCACAGTATAGGAAAAGAACAGGGAATGATGCTGGCTGTTACTTTTGAGAGACTCTGCATTCAGACTCCCGCAGAGGTTGTCTGCATAGACAATCCGGTATTTGCATTTTCATTTGAAACATCCGCTTTTGGTAAGGAATACGAGGTACTTTTGAATTCCAGATTACTTTAACGGGAGGGGTTGTGACTATGAGCTGTTATCCATTACAGGTAGTGTCAAGAATGGTGATGAACCGTTCAGGAGAAGTTTTTTATATTGGTGGAAATGATGTGCTGCCGGCACCACTGGAGCCGAAGCGTGAGGCGTTTATACTGCAGAAGCTTGGAACAGGGCAGGAAGAAGAAGCGAAGTCTGTTCTGATCGAACATAATTTAAGGCTTGTGGTGTATATTGCAAAGAAGTTTGATAACACAGGAGTCGGGGTGGAGGATCTGATCTCAATCGGAACGATTGGGCTGATCAAGGCAATCAATACCTTTAATCCTGTAAAAAACATCAAGCTTGCCACTTATGCATCCAGATGTATAGAGAATGAGATCCTGATGTATCTTCGTCGCAACAGTAAGACAAAGATGGAAGTGTCCATAGACGAACCGCTGAACGTAGACTGGGATGGAAATGAACTCCTGCTTTCTGATATTCTGGGAACTGATGAGGATGTGATTTCAAGACGCCTGGAAGATGAAGTGGAGATTTCATTGTTATCAAAGGCAATTAGAAAGCTTTCACCGCGTGAGCAGACGATCATCCGCCTTAGATTTGGTCTGGGAAAGGAGAATGCTGCAGAGAAAACACAGAAAGAGGTTGCAGACCTTCTGGGAATTTCTCAATCATATATTTCCAGGCTGGAAAAAAGAATCATGAAGAGACTGAAAAAGGAAATTGTGAAATATGAATAGACGTAATTGGGGAATGTAGTATAATGATATAAAGGATAGTAACTATTCAGCAATCCGCCTGTAACTGTGAAAGCACTGAACGGTTATAATATAAGCAAACTATGGGAGCTGTTTTGCAGAGGGCGATTCACAGATATCAAGTCGGGGAAAGAAAAAAGGACGGAAGAGAAAAGTGAAGCTAAATAAAATACAGACAGAAAAAAACAAAGATAAAACTCTGAGGCAGGATACAGAAAGCTGCATACTGGCAGATTGCAGTTTATGTCCGAGAAATTGCCATGTAGACAGAACAGCCGGAAAAACCGGATACTGTGGAATGGATCAGAAGGTTAAGATTGCAAGGGCAGCTTTGCATATGTGGGAAGAACCATGTATTTCGGGAACCAGAGGTTCCGGGGCAGTCTTTTTTACAGGATGCAATCTGAGATGCTGTTTCTGCCAGAACCGGGAAATTGCCATTGGTGACAGTGGCCTTGAGATCACGGAGGAAAGACTGGCAGAAATATTCCTGGAACTGCAGGAAAAGGATGCTGCAAATATCAATCTGGTAACCGGAACACATTATATTCCACAGATCATCGCAGCTTTGGACTGTGCAAAGAAGCATGGGCTTAATATTCCGGTTGTCTATAACTGTGGTGGATATGAGAACACAGAGACATTGAAACTTCTGGACGGATATGTGGACATTTATCTTCCGGATTACAAATATGCGGAGAGCGAATTGGCGGTGAAATTTTCACATGCAAATGATTATCCTGAAAGGGCTATGGAAGCAGTTAATGAGATGGTACGCCAGACAGGAATGCCACAGTTTGATGCAGAGGGATATATGAAACGTGGGACTATTGTGAGACATCTTATATTGCCGGGGCATACAAGAAATTCAAAGAAGGTTCTGAAACTTTTATATAAGACTTTTGGAAAGCAGATTTATATCAGTATCATGAATCAGTACACACCGGTTTTTGAGCAGAAAGAATATACAGAACTGAATCGTTGCGTAACCAGAAGAGAATATGAAAAAGTTCTGGACTATGCATTTGAGCTTGGGATTGAAAATGGATTTTTTCAGGATGGTGAAACTGCCAGAGAGAGTTTTATTCCTGCGTTTGATTATGAAGGTGTGAGAAAAATGCCGTAAAATAAAAAACTCCCATAAATGGAAGGAGGCCGGTACTTTCGTACCGGCGCGTATGAAAAAGAAAAATATTTATAAGAAAGATTCATCATCTTTCTAAAATTCATTATATCCAATAAATATGAATAAAATATGAATACGGTGTAAAAAAATAAAATTTGTTTTACCAAAATATTTTTAGAATTTCTTCCATGTATCCCTTACAAACAATATCAGTAACGGGAAAATCTCAAGACGTCCTGCCAGCATATCAAAAGTAAGGATAAGCTTTGAAAACCATGAGAACATGCCGAAGTTTCCGGTAGGTCCTACCAGTTCCAGACCAGGTCCGATATTATTAAAGGTTGCCGCAACCGCCGTAAAATTCGTGATCAGATCGAAATCGTCAAAGGCAATCAGGAATATGGAGGATGCAAAAATCAGCACATATACAATGAAGAAAATATTTGTGGAACGAACAACTTCATGTGGGATGGCCTTGCCGTCCATTTTTATTTTCTTTATTGCATTTGGATGCAGAAAAATATGAAGTTCCTTGCGGACTGTTTTGCAGAGAATCAGGATTCTGGATACTTTAATGCCGCCACCTGTACTTCCGGCACATGCACCGATAAACATCAGAAGTAGCAGAATGGTTCGTGAGATTTCCGGCCAGGTATTAAAATCTGTTGTTGCATATCCGGTTGTTGTGATAATGGAACCAACCTGGAAAGCCGCCTGCTGAAAAGCTTTGGCTGCATTTCCGAAAATATGGTAAATATTGCAGGTGATGATAAGAATTGCAATACCGATGATTCCGAAATAATACCGTACTTCTTCCATCTTAAAAGCCTGAGCAAATTTTTTTGTGATAATGAAAAAGTAAGCATTAAAGTTAACGCCAAATAAAATCATAAATACAGTAATGACTACCTGCAGATATGTACTGTAACTGGCCATGCTGTCATTTTTAATACCAAATCCTCCGGTACCTGCAGTACCGAAAGCTGTACATATGGAGTCAAACAGCGGCATACCACCGACCAGAAGAAGCAGGATCTGAATCACTGTCATTACGAAATAAATAGAATACAGAATTTTGGCAGTTGACTGTACTTTTGGCGCAAGCTTGCTTACAGATGGTCCGGGACTCTCCGCTTTCATAAGATTCATATGATAACCGCCGGTAAGTGGCAGAAGGGAGAGGATGAAAACCAGAACACCCATTCCGCCGATCCAGTGCGTGAAGCTTCTCCACATCAGCATACAATGAGGAAGTGCCTCCACATCGCTGAGAATACTGGCTCCTGTTGTAGTAAAACCCGAAACTGTTTCAAATAATGCATCTACAGGATTTGGAATGCTTCGGCTGATCACAAAGGGGATTGCTCCTATGATACTCAGAACGATCCAGCTTAATGCTACAGTCACGAAACCTTCTTTTGTGTAGAAAGCCTTTCTTGTCGGCTTTTTCCTGGTGAGAGGAAGCCCGATGACCAGGCATAAAGCAATCGTGATCAGAAAAGCTACACCGGAAGTTTCCTGATAGATCAGTGCCGTAATTGCGGGCAGAGCCATAAATACAGCTTCAATTTCCAGAATCATTCCGATGATATAGATAATAATGGAATAGTTCATAATTCGGCTCCTTTATTTTTCCAGAATATCTGTGATATCGCGAAGGCCCTTCTGAGAAGTTACTATGATAACGGTATCTCCGACCTGAATGGTATCCTGGCCTCTGGGAATCCTGACCTGACCATTTCGGTTCAGGTAACCTACAAGAAGGTTTTTCTTCAGGTTCAGTTCAGATAATGGAATGCCTGTTACCGGTGAATTTTCGCGGATGGCAAATTCCAGAGCTTCTGCCTGATTATCCAGGATATGATAAAGGGTTTCAATATTGCTGCCGATGCTGTTCTGCATGGCACGTACATACTGCAGGATATAGTCGGCTGTGATATATTTCGGATAAATGACGCTTCCGATATCAAGGTTATCAATGACATCATCAAAGGCAAGGCGGTTTACCTTGGCAACCAGTTTGGCATTGGAAACTGTTTTGGCAAAGAGTGAAAGGAAAACATTTTCCTCATCCATGTTTGTGAGTGATACAAAAGCCTCTGTGCGTGAGAGTCCCTCTTCCATAAGGAGAGAACGATTGGTTCCGTCTCCGTTAATGATAGTTGCCTCCGGAAGCAGATCACTTAAGGTTTCACAGCGGGACTCATTCTGTTCAATGATCTTAACGGAGATGTTCATATCAAGCAGGGCTTTTGTAAGGTAATAGGAAATGGTTCCTCCGCCGACAATAATGGCGTTTTTTACCTGATTGGTTTTCAGGCCGATCTTTTTGAAAAAGGCTGCTGCATTCACCGGGGAAGCAAGAATGGAAACCATATCTCCGTCGTGGATCACCTGATTACCGCCGGGAATAGATACATGATCCCGACTTTCTACTGCGCAGAACAAGACGTCGCATTTCAGGGATTCCGTAATGCGTGAGATTGTCATGCCATCCAGATTAAATTCAGGAAGCACTTTGAATTTCAGCATTTCTACACGACCACGTGCGAAAGTATCGATCTTGATAGCTGAAGGGAAGCGTAAGAGACGGGAAATTTCCTGTGCAGCTGCAAGCTCCGGGTTAATGATCATAGTAACACCCAGACGCTTCTTGATGAAGCTGATCTCTTTGGCATAGATAGGATTGCGGACACGGGCAATCGTCTGGCAATGGCCGGTTTTCTGTGCGATCAGGCAGCAGAGGAGATTCATTTCATCAGAACCGGTTACGGCAATCAGGATATCTGCATTCTCAATACCTGCTTCCACCAGCGTGTTGATACTTGCACCGTTTCCCACGATACCCATGGCATCAATGTCATCCTGAAGGGAAGTGATCACATTAGAAGAAACGTCTATAAGAGTAATGTCGGATTCTTCTTCCTGAAGCTGTTCTGCCAGGGTACGTCCAACTTTACCGCACCCAACAATAATTATCTGCATAATTCCTCCAATAAGGGGGCTGTCACATAATATCTATGTGAGACAGCCCCTTTTATATCATATTTTTGTTTGTAATTGCTCAATATTTTTGGCAATTACTTTTGTGGCTATTAAGCTAAGAATACTATAGCACCACCAGATATATTTGTAAAGCAAATATGAAATTTCTGTGATTTTTAAGATGGAGCGTATTACTGTTCATTCCGTTCTCAGTAACACGCTTCGCGATGCTAATCGCATAAATTCGCGCAGTATGTCGCAGGTTTTGGCTGCGTACTTTATTTATTGCTGTTGCATGATGCAGTGCAGGGATTATCAAATCCCGGGGTAAAAGCATAGAAGTTTTTGGCATCAAGTTCTTCCTGAATGGACTGAAGAGCTTCCCCAAATCTCTGGAAATGAACAACTTCTCTGGCACGCAGGAATTTGATGGGATCCGCAATCTCAGGTATATTGCGGACTACTCTGAGAATATTGTCATAAGTAGAACGGGCTTTTTGCTCTGCAGCAAGATCCTCGAACAGATCAGTGATTGGATCACCTTTACTCTGAAATTCACATGCATTAAATGGTACGCCACCTGCTGCCTGTGGCCAGACTCCCACTGTGTGATCGATATAATATGGTCCAAATCCGGATTTCTCAATTTCCTCCATGGAAAGGTCCCGGGTAAGCTGATGTACAATAGTGGATACCATTTCCAGATGACTGAGTTCGTTTGCACATAGATGTTATCATTAATTAATTTGATTGAATTCTGGGGAAAATATCCAGGACAAAGGTGGCTTCGTTCCCCATCCGGAAAGCATTTTTGACATCCTTCGTATAATTAACCCTCTCGATCAGTTCTTTTAACATCTTGTTCTTCGCAGCAGTGTCTAAACTCCAATAAATTTCAAGAAGGTTCTCACATCTTGGAATGAAAGAGGACTGTTGATCAATAAGCTCTTTGTCATGCCTGATTTCTTCTTTTAGACATTCTATAGAATCCTGACAGGAATTAATGGAGGATGCGATTGAGTTAGATCGTTCCAGAAAAACCTCAGTCGTATAGATTCCCTGTTCGAGCAGATCATACTGCTTCATCTTCTGTACATTCAATTTCTCCAGTTCATGCTCTTTCTCTGCAATTAATTTCTCTTTAGATTTAACAGCGTTGTTAATGTCCGGACCGGGAACAGCATCATTCAGCCGGTATTCGTCAACAAGATCCTGAATGCCATTTAACACAGCTCTTTCCACAAGCGACAATTTGCTGCTTACAGTAGGGCAGGAGGTATAAGAACACATAAGTGTGTCATCCTGACCGCGTTTCTGATAAGGCCGCCGAACCATGGCGCGACCACATTTGCTGCAGTACACAATTCCGGCAAGAGGATTTTTTATCGTGTTCTTGATACTGATCGGACGCGGAGGGTTCTTCTTCCGGATCTGCTGTACGGAATCATACATTTCTTTGGATACGATTGCCGGATGCCGGCCGGGAAATAAGAGTATATCATCCTCTTTAGATCGTGGACGCGACTGCGTGACCACACCATCCTGAATAGCCCTGACAGTTTTTCGACCATTCCAACGGATCATTCCGGCGTATACAGGATTTGCAAGAACATCCTGGACACTGATCGGAACCCAGCTTTTTCCGGAAGGAGATTTGATCCCCATATCGTTGAGTTTTCGGACGATCTTTGAAACACCGATTCGGTCACCGGATGCTCCGGAATACAAAGAATAGATCATTTTAATAACTTCGGCCTGCTCCGGAACCGGCTGGAGAGTAAAACCTTTTTCGCCGCGCAATTTGACACGTTCGTATCCATACGGAGGTCTGCTTCCGCAATACTTGCCTTCTTTTACAGACGCAATTCTTCCAGCATTCAGACGGCGTTTGATAGTCTTATATTCACGACGACTCATAAAGAGGCCAAATTCAAAGTATTCCTCGTCAAATTCGTTATCAGGATCATAAGTTTTGGTTGGAGTAATAATCTTCGTATCAGAAAATTGGAAAGCTCTGGAAACAACACCCTGATCAATCGTGTCGCCTCTGGCCAGACGTTCTACCTCTACAACCAGGACGCCATCCCACGAACCAGCTTCGACTTCTCGAAGGAGCTGCTGCATAACTGGTCGGGCAGAGATAGTTTCTCCGGAAACAATTTCACGGTAGATTGCCCCTACACTATAATTGCGACTCTTTGCCAGATCTAGGAGAATCCGCTCGTGTCTGGCCAGAGTTTCACCTTCACCTCTAAGCTCAGCTTCCTGATCAGCGCGGGACTTTCTTAAATAGATACATACATTTTCAAGACTCATAGCACACCTCCGTGATATTTTATGTAAAAAAGGGTATAAAAAATGCACCTTTGCAGGTGTAAATAAATATGCTATAATTCTAACTGTCCAGGAAAGAATTGAGCATTCACAACTGCAAAGATTCTTGAAAAGCCGTCCTTGTTACCAGCAGGGGCGGTTTTTATTAATTTTCAGAAATTATATCATAAAAAACATTTTCTGGAATAATTTCAATATCGTAGCCATCAAGCTTTAATTTTTCAGCTTTCTTTTGCTTTGAACTTTTTCCATCTTTAATTGATTTGCAATAATCATTATTGCCTAAAATCAAATAATTGGTTTTCTTAGTTACATTATCAGCATTTTTGCCTCCGAGATCAGCAACAATTTGCATTGCTTCTTTACGTACCATTTTTTCAAGTGTTCCGGTAAATACGCATACTTTTCCGTATAATAAATTAGATGTATCAAATTCGGTTTTAGAAGTGCTAATATCGTTGGCTTTAACGCCATGTCTGGAACGTTCGAACGCATCGTTAAATGCATCTATGGATTTAAAGTTCTCTAAAATCTCGTTGATAAGGCACACATAGCATTTTGAAGTAATTTCTACATCTGCTAATGCTCTATGAGCATTTTGATAATCAAGATTATAGTATTGAACTAAATCTGACAATTTATGGTGAGAAAAATCTTTATGAATACGTTTGGAAAGCTTCATAGTATCAATAAAATCGTTAGATAAGTGTTCGTGAATAACACGCTCACAATTATCATATAAAAAATTGATATCGAAATTTACATTATGTCCTATCAAAATAGAATCTCCAATAAAAGAGTAAAATCTTGATAATACTGAAGCTGTGGAATCTGCCGTAGACAACATTTCATCGGTTATACCGGTAAGATCGACAATAAAATCATCTAAGAAAGGTTCGGCGTCTTCAAAATCATCTGGCTTTACGAAAGAAGAAAAAGTATCAACAAGATTGCCTTTATGAAATTTTTCGGCGGCAATTTCGATAATACTGTCCCAATCTGGTGAAAGACCAGTTGTTTCGATATCAATTACGCAATAATCATCAGGAAAAGAAACAATACTTTTTCCTTTATAATGTCTGTCATGGCTAAAATTTATTTTTTCGCCGGTCAATATGTCAATTCCAATTGTCATATGTAGCTCCTTTATGAAGTGATTATTTAAAATCTTTAAAAGCTTTTACTAAATCGTCAGATGCTTCACCCATTAAAACATATTTTCCATTAATAGCCAGAGCACCAACTGTATAGCCATCTACACCTTTCAGAGGAATAGAATTTCCGGAAGAAAGTTCCTGATATTCTTCTGAAGAGGTATCATATTCATAAATCTCAGTATCACCATATTTAAAACCTGATAACGCTCCAACCATATCAGCAGCCATTTCTATACGATCACCGGAAAGAAGATTCTTATCAAGTAAATAATCTTCCATACTATTGCCTTGCTGATCCTGAGAACGATATTTATCTAATTCAGCGTTCAGGTCGTCAATAGTTTTCTGCATTTCATCAACCTGTTTCTGCAATTCTACAATTTTGTCATCTTTTTCATCAGCAAATACAACTGAAGTAGAGGACAAAGCAAGTGTGGATGCTAATAATAAAGCTATAAATTTCTTTTTCATAAGAAAACCTCCGGATTTCTATGGAATAAATTTTCAGTATAATAGAAATGCTTTTGCTAAGAAATAAGGTTATGAAGATATTGTTAAGCGAAATTATGTATAGCAAAAACATTTCAGTCCGGCAGCTCTCTGTCAGATCGGGAATATCCAAGTCCACGATAGATAACATCATGAATGAAGTGTATTCGCCAACAATGGAGAACATGGAGCTGCTTGCAAAAGCACTAAAAGTGCGGATTACCGACTTGTTCGAGTCGGATTACAAGTAAAAACAAAAAAGTGTCCAGAATTCTGGACGATTCCCTCTAAATGCATGATTTTTTTGGAAAAAATGTCATAATATACACAAGGAGGGATGATTATGAAAATACTACAAAGCACCTCTTGAAATCGAAAGAATCTTGTTGTATATTAAATACAAACAAATGTTCGATACAGGAGGTACATACTCATGGAAAACGAAAAATACATTACACTTATTATTAAATTACTTGAAAGAAACCGGAATCGCGCAAAAGAGATCTATTATCTCCTTATCGGATTCCTGGAAAGATGATCTACAATTTTATCTGCAGATAACCTCGGAAGGAGTAGCCTTAGTGGCTACTCTTCTTTTTTCTCAAATTTCTTGAATTCTTCATAAATGTAATCCCAGTATTTGTCCGGAAGCTCCATCAGCATATTAATACAGAACTTTTTGAATTCGTTCTGCTCGTTTCCCAGTCTGCCGACGGTGTTAAGGTACCGCATATCTTCCGGAATAAACATATTTTCAGGGCCACCAGCTCCGGTCCGCAGCCAGTCTTCGTTCACGTTGAATTCGCTACAAATAGATTTGAGCATTAAATCGGTCAAGTTTCTGTTTCCGTTTTCTATATTAGAAATAGTTGATTTGGATATATTACCGATACGTTCTCCGAACTGTTCCATGCTCATTTCTTTTGCTTTACGAATTGCTTTGACACGTTCACCCTGCGTCATTGTCTCACCTCCTTATAAATTTCCTTAATCAAAGAATAGCACTATAGATAAAGAAAGTCAATAGAAAAAGTATTCAAACGAAACAAAAACAGCTTGACAAAGTATTCAAAATGGAATAAGATGTATTCAAAGGAAACAGAAAGCGAGGTGAAACACAATGATGAAAGAAATTCTTACAGAAGAAAAAGTAAAACAGAGATGGCAGCAGATGGAAGAAATGAATGCGATCTGGGACTGCCTTACAGAGAGACAGAAAGGCTATCTGGATGGCTGCATGAATACAGTTATTGCCCTGGCTGGCGCAAGCCAGAAGAAAGCAGGATAAAAAAGGAAGGGAAGGGCTAACCGTCATAGAGCGAAGAGCAGCCTGTGAGATTTTGAAAGGGTAGTTGCTGTTAAATAGAAAAGGCCGCTTCCTTGAGAAAGAAACGGCCATAAGAGATTAACATCTGTGGAAAAGACAGGTTAATAGTTACCGGTGTAATCCTTATTTTTTAAGAATCAAACACACTAATGAAGCAACCGCACAAAGAACTAATGTGAAGTCACATAAATCAGCGAAGGTTATGTACCTTAACAGCAACCATCCTTTCATAATCTCACAGAACACTCTTTTAAAATTGTTACCCCTTGGCAACTCCTTTCTGGCTATATACCAAATTAGACTAAAACCTAAAGTAACAATTCAATAATAACACTTTCATAGATTTAAGTCTATGAAAAGAGGAAGAAAAAAATGATTTATGAAAAAATCAAGCATCTGGCAGCAGAAGAGGGAATCTCAATTGCTTCGCTGGAGAAGAAGTTAAATATCGGGAATGGGACTATCCGCAAATGGAACGAAGCATCTCCGACATTCGAGAATGTTTTAAAAGTCGCAAAGTACTTTGGCGTAAGTATGGATTATTTTGCGGAATGGGAAGAAAAGTGACTTGAGCAGGGAAGGAACCCTGTACAACCGCTCAACATAATATAACCAAGAGAGGTGAATACATATGGCAGTGATTAAAGAAATCAAATATGGATCCAGCCTAATCCGGATCCACGACGACTACTGTAAAAATAATACAAAAGAAGACAACCAGAGGATTATAAATAACGTCTCAAAAGTCATAATCGAATATTACCAGAGAAAGAATTACTGCGAAAGAAAAACCGCCGAATAAGGCGGAGACAGTAGGACAAGCATACATAAATGAAGGGAGGCGAGAAAATTGGAGCGCAAGATGATCATATCTCTGCTGATCGGATACATAACCGCCATGCTCCCAATCTGGGACTGGAACACAAGATTAGAACTCTTTGTCGGAACAATAGTGCTGAGTATCACGTGCCTGGTGATCCTGATCTGGCTGCAGGAGAAGAGAAAAGTAATTAAAAAAGCCCTCACGTCTGCAAACATGAGAAGCTTATAAAAAAATAATTTAACCTACAAAAAGTATAAAACAAAACTAACGAAAAAGCAAGGAGAAAATGAAGATGTTGAGAAGAGATTTTGGAGACTATCTGGAATTTGTGCAGAAAATCCAGGAAGCCGACGAAGAGAAAACAAAAAAACTCTGCAAAGAACGTACGCAGACACGCTGAAAAGAAAATAAAAAGCTCATGTACGGGAATACATGAGCCGGGCTTTCGCCACCTGAGACAATTGCAATACAAAAAGTATAACACTCAGGCGGCGGAATGTCAATTCCGGCAGGAGTGAACCTGCCATATTTTTAACCTTTTTTCGAGGGTCGGAAGACCCGTTTAGGACTTGATAAAGATATTAAAGTTAGGACAGAAATATGGCTACGAAACGTAAAGAATACATGTTCCGGGATGGAGATATCATTGACCGAGAAGAATACCATGACGGGAAGTATGGAGCAAAAGGTAAGAAGAGAGAAAAGAAGAAGACTCCCACCAAAGAAGATATGCAAAAGGTCAATGCAATGAATAAGGCTAAGAAAGCCAGACAGAGAATGCTCATGTATTTCGGTCCGGGAGATATTTTAGCTACATGGGATTACCTAGTAGAAAATCGCCCCGAAAGTATAAAGAAAGCTCTGGATGATTTCCAGAAAGCGATACGCATAGTGAGAAGGGAATATAAAAAAAGAGGATACGAACTTTTCTGGATCAGGAATATAGAAAGGGGAACAAAAGGAGCTTGGCATATCCACATTATTGTAAATGAAGTAGGCGATACAGCCAGTATCTTAGAAAGAGCTTGGAGTAAAGGCGGAACGTGGACCAGTGCAATAAAGAAAAGTAAATATTATGACGAAGATTTCACGAAGCTTAGCAATTACATAACAAAAGATGAAAACACCCGACAAAAGAAAAAAGACGGGACACTTGCCAAACAGAGGATTAAAGAAGCAAGCTACAACACTTCGAGGAATATGCCTTTGCCTGAACCACATGTAGACAAGCTCCAGAGATGGCAAAAAGAACTGAAGCCTAAGAAAGGTTATTACATAGCAAAAATTCATGAAGGAATAAATCCAAAAACCGGATTTAGATACAGACGATACACAATGTTCCGCCTGAATCCGCATACAGATATAGGCTGGCTCGATAGAGCTACCGAACGATTACAGATTTGAGAGGAGATGAGAAAGTGAAAGTAGATATTTACATCGAAACCAGCAGCACCTTCCAGGGCGCTACAAACAGAAAATGTGGATATGTCCTCTCGGTGATGATGAACAATGAGGAAAAGACTAGAGAGGGCTTCGGACACTTCCACGGGACATACCATCAGGTGACTCTGATCACACTGGCGGAAGCTCTGGAACGAATGGCGGCACCATCTGAGATCTGTATCCATACGAGGGACATGTATGTAGCCAGCAGGATTCCGAAACTGGAAGAACTGGCCGGATCCGGATGGAAAGACAGTAAAGGAGAACCGATCAGGAATGCAGAAGAATGGAAGCGGGTGTATGCGGCCGTCCATGCCCTTCCTGATGCACACCAATTGTCAGAAAAGACTGAGAAACACAGTTATTCCGGGTGGCTGCAGGAGGAGATGGAAAAGAGAAAAGATGAATGCAGAAGAACTATGGGGCAAAGGCTGGAGCCTGAGACCAGAACAGAACCCGGCAGAAATGGAGTATCTGGGTGAGATCATTAAATCCGGATACAGATTCACATACTATAAAGACCGGAAAGGAGGGATTTACTTTGAAAGCGAACCAGAAGGAGGAAAACCTGAATGGATGCGCCGCGCTGACGAAGACCGAAAGCGAAGGAATAGACACAGACATTGAAGCTCTGGAGAATTACATCTGCGACAATATCTGTCAATACAGAGAGAAGACGGACAGCCAGGAAGCACTTGAGTATTATTTCTGCAGTTCGTGCGAAATGAGTAGGTACGCAAGCAAAATAAAGGCAGAATATGAAAAAATCAATACTTTTTCTAAAAGTGCCGCATACGCGCTTATGGAGAAATATAGAAATATTGTACTCTGCAAAGACTGTATATACAGAGCACATGAGAAAACAGGATATGACTGGTGCAGACTTGCAAAAGGACTGGATGAAAGCCTCGGAGAATCCGAAGGATGCAGCAGGGGTAAAGAAAAAGAATAAAAAGGAGAATCCATATGAGAACAATTGCAATTATCAATTTAAAAGGAGGGGTGGCAAAGACCACCTCAAGCATCAATATTGCTTACATCCTGAACCAGAAAGGCTACAAAGTTCTACTTGTAGATAATGATAAACAGGGAGACTGTTCCCGTGGACTGGATAGAAGATCTCCGGAGAGTGTCGGAATTGATGAAATCATGACAGAAGAAGATCCAGACATGGAAAAGCTGATCCAGAACACAAATTATGAAAAGCTGGATATTATTACCGCAAATCTTAATCTGTTAAAAGCAAATCTGGAAGCGTCCATGGATTTGACGAGAGTGCAGCAGACCAGACTGAAAAAAGCTGTTGAAAGAGTGAAAGAAGATTATGATTTTTGCGTAATCGATAATGCTCCGGATATTAACATCTCTGTAATCAATGCGCTTGCGGCAGCAGACGATGTGCTGATTCCTATTGAAATTGATGATAATACAACAGAAGGCATGGGAGAACTGCTGAAGCAGATCGATACAATCAAACGTGACTGGAATCCGGAAATGAAGAACGTAAAATGCTTTATTTCCAGATACAACCGATATAACGAAGCACACACTGCAGGAGCTGAGATTATTCGAGAATGCTATCCGACAATGCACACCGTGATCAGAAATTCTCTTGCAGTTGCAAAGAGTACATATGCAAAAATGCCGGTTGTGCAGTACAGCAAGCGAAGCGCGGCAGCAGAAGACTATAAGAAACTTGTAAGAGAATATCTACAGATGATAGGGAGATAAGTATGGGAAAAAGATTTAATCCACGAGATTTGTTGGGAATCCAGTCTCTCCCGCAGAGAAGGGAAGACCAGACAATTGTATACAGAGATCCCAGAGAGTTGATACCGACTCAGGAAAATTTCTACAATACACGAAACATAGAAAAACTTAAAGCATCTATTAAAATCACAGGTTATCTTATGCAGCCGATTCTGATAGAGAACGTAAATGAAAAGGATCAAGTGCTTGCTGGGCATCGCCGCCGATTATGCTGCATCGATTTGATTAATGAAGGAGATACCAGATTCGAAAAAGTCCCGTGTATGTACGCTTCGGAAATTAAGATACCTGGAATGGAAACTCTGTCTTTGGAGGATAAAGAAAAAATTGAGCCAATCTTGCGCCAATTCAAAGTAATTCAGACTAATAACTATAGAGATAAAAGTGATTGGGAAAAAATGCAGGAATTTCTTGAAATGGAAAAGATTGTAAAGCAATTTAAAGAAAGCATGGGGCTTAAAGGCAATCTTAGAGACGAATTAAAAGAGCTTATGGGAATATCGGGCGGTCAATATAGCCGCTATAAGAAAATCAGCAATAATTTGATAGAAGAGCTGATGAAAGAATTCAAAGAAGAAAGGATTAAAATTTCAGTGGCTGATGCCGTAGCATCTCTGAAACCTGAACTGCAACAGCAGTCGTATGAGATTTTTATGGAAAACGGGACATTGACACCTTCTGATGTTGAGCTTCTGAAAGAGCGGCAGGAGGTAGATATTTCAGGACAGATGACAATAGAACAGGCAACAAGGCAGCAGAAGCCTGCAGAAGATGAGACGCCGATTCCCGTAGAACTGCAGATAGAAAGATTCTTTGACAGCTTGAAAAAGAACACAACAGCCAGGATCCGCAATGGAGACAAGCTGATGGGAACAAAGATGATTAGTATGCTCTATTGCTATGTAAAGCACAGAAACGGGTACCTGAACTATCAGGGACATCCGGATAGGATCACATTCAACCCAGACAGCCCGGAAGAGAAAGAAATGACCTGGCAGGAGCTGACCGAAGAGCTGATCAGACGCTACTCCACAAAGAAACCGGTCAAAATGACCACAATTGATGCACCGGAAGCGGTAGTTACGCTTACGGAGTCGGCAGCAGTTAAAGCGTTTTGTGAAGCTTATCCCAAAAAATTGAAAACGATCATGAGGATATGCCGAAGATGCAAAGACAATGCAGAAGCTGCTAAGGCCGTACAAATGGATTTTGCACCAGGTGGATTTAGTTCATCAAGCGGGAGCAACGTAAATTATAGCTTTATGTCGTTCACAGCAGGACTTGAAATTGAAGTGAACAGTGAAAAAGTATCAATGAAATATGGCCGGCTGATTGTAGAAGCAAAGAATCTCTATGATCCATTTTCTCCAGAATTCGATATAGAGCCAAAGAAACCAGAAACAAAAGATGAGATTCCGGAAAAGAGCTGCCAGTCGGCAGCAGAAACACCGGACAAAAAGCAGCAGGAAGACCATTTTGTTGAGGCCAACAAAATGGTAAAACATCTGAGAAATACAGATAAAATCCCGGATGCATGGCCGGAAGATTTAAAAGACATCCCAGTACCTACAGATGTAGAAATCATCGGCTATCTGTACGATGAAGAAAGAAGACTCAAAGAATTCTTTGAAGCAGAAAAAGAAGATCCTGGATTACCGCATATGGCAATCCTGAAACAGCAGCTGATCGTTGGAGGACTGAGAATTATTAAAAATCTTGTAGAAGATTGTAAGGAAGAACCGGAAGAATCAGAACAGCCGCCTCTTCCAATCATGAGAAACAATGACCAGCGCAAGGAGTGGCTGAAAAACTATAAAGCCTGGGGACTCTGGTACACCGATAATCATACCGGCGTGAAATATTACAAATACGATTTCGAAAACGGTGCCCGTTTGATCGTAGAAGAATACGAGAAAGAGCCTTTGCCAGAAAACAGCTGGTATGTGCCGGAAGAAACATATTACATGCATCTGATAGGAGGACCGGAACCGGACAGAAAAGGCGGAATTCCAAAATGGACATATCATTCGAAATACAACAAGTATCCGAACAGTGAAACAGAACTTGTGGAATTTTTAAAGGAGATTCAGAAATGAGCAAGTTAGATCAATATATGCAAGGACGTACAGAGGGCATGGAATTCGCCCTCCGCCTTGCAAAAGATAAAGGAATAGAAGAGTTGGAGAAAGAAGTCAGATTCCGAAACCGGACAGGAGTCTCGTTAAACCTTACCAGACAGGAGATAGCCGCCGGATCCGACAAAATCAAGAATATGACTTTTGACACCATGTTAGCAATGAGTCTTATGACTTTAAGAGATGAATTCACCTTCGGAAAGAAACGCCTGGAAAGATTCAAAGACAGATTCACCGAGAAAGCTGCATCTCTGGCAGAAGACTACTGCACATGGCTGGATATAGTAGACGTGCTCAAGGAAGAAACCGGAATAGATTTAGAAATCCGGTGGAATGACAAGAAATGACCGATTCGGTCACTAAAAAAGGGTGCTACTAAAATTCACATAGATACATCCTTCCTGTGTGAGCCTGTCAGATCACAGGAAGGAGAAAGGAGAAAATGTATGTTAATCAGAAGTCAGGATAAAACAGCACTGGTAAAGTTTGAAAACATTGTAGTCAATCTAAAACTCCCAGATTCATTGAATGTTATATGTTGGAGTTGGCAGGATGCACAGAGAAGTGGAGGATATTTTATTTTAGGAAAATATTCCACAAAAGAAAAAGCCATGAAAGTACTGGATATGATTCAGGAAGCATATGCGGACGCAGAGTTAATTCCAATGACAGTGCCAAATATCGGGAAGAAGTTCGCAGAAGCGCCAGCATCAAAAGAAAATGAACTTCTGGCTGAAGCTATTGGAAAAGCACTTATGAACAAAATGGTCTTTCAAATGCCAGAGGATAGTGAGGTGGAAGCATGAGTGATGTAATGGAATTTGTGCAGAACGAAGATGGTACGTTTGGCACATACGATGATACCTATGACATTGTAATACACTGCGAGACAGAAGAGGAACAGAAGAAAGTTATTGAACGTTTAAAAGATACTGGCTGGATTCCTGCCAGTGAGAGATTACCCGAAATCAAAATTACCGCTGGTTGTAATAGCTGCATTGATAAGATTACCGGAGAAGGAAAGGACATTTAAGAATATGAGCAGAGAGGAACAGATATGCGAAACCTGTAAAGAGAATGATAATGGTTTCTGCGATCGCATTGGACGCATGGTAGAAGATGACGACTGGTGCGCAAAATGGAAAACCAAAGAAGTTCCGGAATGGAAAGCAAGGATGATGAATACATTTCTGGCCGGACACTGAGAGGAGGGCGGAAATGATCCCATTTTTATACGATGTAACAGATAGATCAGGCAATCTGGTGATAGGCAATGCAACATTTACAGAAGTAGTGGAAAGTCTAAACTGCTCAAAAGCACAGGCGAACAATGCAAGGACCTCCGGAGATTTAATCTTCAGGAAGTACGAAATGCACAGAGTTGATCGGAAATTAAGCAGAGTGAAGGATATCGCATTGCTTCAGGAATTTGATACCGTCCGTCTCCACTTGCTGGGATATAAGAAAGGCGACAGGAAATGAATAAAAGACAGAAAAAGAAACTATTCCGAAAAACCATGGGATGGAATCCTCCGGACTGTTTAATCTACACCAGCCTGGACTACCATGTTTTTATCGGTAAGCCCTGGGGAGGTCTGACAGCCCTAATCAGAGAAGCAAGGAGGTATACCAGATGAAACAGGGAGGATTATTATTTCCTAAAGAATCCACCAGAAAAAAACGGAAGAAGCACCACAAAAGCATCATAGACAGAGACATGAAGAATCAGTGCTTCATTTGCGGCAAAACAGGCTATACAGAACGCCATCACATCTATGGCAGCGCAAACCGCAAATACTCAGAACAATATGGCTTAACCGTATATCTTTGCCCAGAATGCCACAGGACCTCAGAGATATCAGCACACCGAAACAAAGAAGTCAGGATTACCCTGCAGCGGATCGGTCAGAGAACATTTGAGAAGAAGTGTGGCAGCAGGGATAAATTCACGGAAATATTTGGGAAAAACTATCTGGAGGATGAATAGATGAACATTGCACATCATCAAAGACAAAAATGTTACAGCCGGAATGAATTGCAAGGAATACAGATTCTACGAACAAAAAGTGACCGAATCGGTCAGGAAGGAGAAAAATGAATTACGACAAAAGCAACATCCCTCTCATGAGAATGGGAGACATAAGAAAGACGCTCAAAAGAACGTTCAAAGTCCGCCCAGGCAGAAAGATTAAATTAAAAGCGCGGGTAAGAGATGATGGAAACAGCACACGAATCATATACCATACAGCAACTGTTATAAAATTATATCCCTATGTGGTACAATTACAGCTGGAAAACGGGCAATACACCTCTCCCGGATACACAAAACTATATCTGATGCTCCATGGTGCCGACGAGGAATAAGAAATAGGAGGAATACCGAAGTGAATAGAGACTTATTGGAACAATACACAGATGCAGTAAAACTGATCAAAGAAACGAGAGAAACCATAAAAAAGCTGGAGAAGAGAAACTCTGTGCAGACAAAAGATACAGTTTCTGGAAGCAATTCGGAATTCCCTTTTCAACCTATGCATTTTGTAATCCAGGGTAAAACACACGATGAGGACAACAAGATAGAAAGACAAAAACGTAGACAACAGATACAGATAGAGCAGGCAGAGAAGTTAAAGAACGATGTGGAAGAGTGGATGCTTACAATTCCATTCAGAATGCGCAGGATCATTAAGTTTAAGATCTTTGAGGAAATGAACTGGCAGCAGGTTGCAAAGCATATAGGAGGAAAAGCAACTGGAGAATCTGTGAGAAAGGAATTTGAAACATTCATGAAAAAATAAAAGTTTTTCCGTTTTTTCCGTTTTTTCCGTTTTAAATATGCAATAATATAAACTGGAGTTGCTGAAATGGATATAGGTAAATCTCCTTCCTTACGTTTGCCAGGTGCCACAGCCTGGCGAATGAATTGGTCGGTACCAGACCAAACACAAAAAGGTACAAGGACTCACATGGATTTTCCTTGGCGTAGGAGCCATCTGTTTGTAGAAAGCAGGTGGCTCTTATACTATGGACATTTAGCTCAGCTGGGAGAGCAATCGGCTCATAACCGACAGGTCCTGGGTTCGAACCCCAGAATGTCCATACATAATTACCGCGGGATAAAGTAACGGAAACTTACAGGCCTCCTTAGCCTGGAACGGTGGTTCGAATCCGCCTCCCGCTATCAGAGAACAGGAGGGATGGAATGATATACAAACGATGTAGCAGATGCGGGGGTAGGGTACCAGCAGGAACTACATGCCTATGCAGAAAGAACAACATCAGAGAGTATGCAAAGCCAACCGGAATAAAGAAAGAATACCACACACAACGGTGGAAGAACCTGAGACAGTTTGTACTTAACAGTTATGACGGGCTGGATATCTACATGATGTACAAGCATAACAGAATAGTGGCAGCAGATACGGTACACCATATTGAATTATCGCAAGACAGACCTGACCTGTTCTACTCAGATTCAAACTTGATTCCAGTCTCAAGAGCTGGACATAAAGAGATACATAAACGATATGAGAAAGAGGGAAAGACGGTAGTGCAGGAGGAATTGAGAGGCTTTCAGATGCGTTTCAAGACCACCGGGGGATAGAAAAAAGTTTTGAACGGATCTCCCACGACCACGTATGCCCCTTTCTTTCTACAAAATTCCCAAAACAATAAAAAAGTTGGCAGGCCAGAGAGGAGGGAGGACAAGGGCGAGACCAATGAAACCAGTCAGCTTGCAGAAAAAGCACCTGACAATAGTAGAAGGACAAAAGAAAGCAGACGCAGAAGACCAGGTAAGAACAGAGAAAAACCAGCTCAAACGTCCTCCGACATGGCTGATAGATGATGTGGCAAAAAAAGAATGGCGCAGGATCATAAAAGAGTTGGATAAACTAAATATAGTCGGAAACCTGGACAGGAATAATATCGGAGGATATTGTAATGCGTTTGCAAACTATGTAAAAGCCACAGAAATATTAAGTCAGCAGACCTATTATGTTGACAGAGAAACCAGAACCGGAGTAATTGTCGTAAAGAATCCGATGGTAGACATTCAGAAAGGATATGCGGAAGAAATGCGACGCTTTGCTGCCTTGTGTGGATTGACAATTGATTCGAGACTGAAAGCCGGCACGGCAAAAGTGAATAAGCAGCAAAAAGAAATTGAAAACCGGTTTGGTGCAATATGATCCTTGATGAATTAAAACAATACGCATTAGATTGTATCTCTGGAAAGATTATCAGCGGCAGGAAACACATATGGGCCTGCAAAAGATTGTTGAAAGATATTGACCGAATCGGTCAATTGGATTTCCCGTATGTGTGGAATGAAAGACAGGCAGAGAACATTGTAGAATGGTTTGCACTCTTACGACATAGTAAAGGAGTTCTGGCAAAGCAACCGATCATTCTAACACCATGGCAGAGATTTAGAATCTGCCAGCTGTACGGATGGGTTCATAAAGATACCGGATATCGACGTTTCAAGAAATATTTCACAGAAGTGGCTAGAAAGAATGCGAAATCTCAGGAAGAGGCAGGTATTGCACTCTATGAGGCAGCAGTTACATCAACCAAGAACGGAGAAGTATACGAGATTTATACCGCCGGCACAAAACGCGATCAGTCCAAAATTGTATTCGGGGAAGCCGGATTAATGCTTCAAGGATCACCTTTGAGGATGAAATTTAAGGTAACCAGGGACTGTATAAAACATCTGAAAAGCAATAGCACAATCAAACCATTATCAAAAGACGATGGAAAGTCCGGGGATGGTACAAACCCTGCGCTTCTGGTTTTGGATGAGTATCATCAGCACAAAACCACGGAGTTCTATGATTTAGGAATAGGATCAAACACAAAAGAGCCACTCTTGATGATCATAACAACAGCTGGAATGGATTTAACTTATCCTTGCTATGTGACTGAGTATCAGTATTGTTCCAAGGTGTTGGATCCAAACACGGACGTGGAGAATGATGAATATCTAATCGACATTTGTGAGATGGACCCAGAAGATTATGAAGACATTTCAAATCTGGATAACGAAGAGACTTGGAAGAAAGCTAATCCGATTAGAATGACATATCCGGAAGGTGTTGATAAGATTCGCGGTGAATATAAGATTGCCAGAGAACAGCCAGAACATATGACGGCCTTCCTCACAAAATGCCTGGATGTCTGGGTGCAGGCGAAAGAGAATGGGTATATGGACATGTCGAAATGGAAAGCCTGCCAGGTGGATGAATTACCATTTGATATAACGGGGTATCCGGTGTATGTAGGCTTCGATATGTCTGCAAAGACAGATCTTACATCAGTGGCGTTTATGATTCCGTTTTTATCCGGGGAATACGATGCGAATAGAAAAGAAATAGTAAAGTATATTCTTTGGTCGCACAGTTTTATCCCGACAAGGGAGAAACTTCAGGAACATATTATAAAAGACAAGGTTGCCTATGACGCGTGGGAACGCATGGGATTTCTGGAGGTAACAAACACTCCGATCGTAGATCAGGGAGCGGTTATGAGATATGTTCTTGAGACCTGCGAAAAAAGGAAATTAAAAATACAATGCCTGTGCTTTGACCCTGCAAATGCGAGTAAATTAATGATGGATCTGTCAGATGAAGGATACGATGTCGAAGAAGTATTTCAGAGCCACAAACACCTTAACGAAGCAACACAGGGATTCAGAGAGCAGGTATTTTGCAGAAATATTATATATACTTACAATCCCCTGCTGAATTATGCGATGAGTAATGCGGTAATCCGGCAGAGTAATGGACTTATCAAAATTGATAAGGACGCAATAACAAAGAGAATTGACCCGGTGGATGCAACATTATGTGCTTTTAAGCTGGCAATGTTCCACACCTTCGGGGATGATTACGGAGATTATATTGATAACTTTATAGAGGAGATATTACACGAGGATTCTACAGAAAATTAAAAATATGTGGAATTCCCTTGCTGGAGAATCTATATCGCTGGATGATGAGAAACTTCTGGATTGGCTTGGCATTGAACCAGATACACCGAGAAATGCAATTGGGGAGATTACATATTTCACCTGCCTGAAGATGCTCTCTGAGACAATGGGGAAAATGCCACTGAAATTTTACAAACAGACGGACAAGGGAAAAATTCGAGCAGAGCCGAATCGAACATCAAGACTATTGATGGAAAGACCGAATCGGCTCATGACCCCGACAACATTCTGGGGAACAATAGAATACAACTGCGAACATTATGGAAATGCATATGTCTGGATTCAGACAAAGTTTGAAAAGAAAGGCCGTTTCGGAGGAGAATATAATGTTCTTTCATTCTGGCCGATGCAGAGCAATTATGTAGACGTTTTGATGGATGATGTGGGTGTATTTGGAGAAGCAGGAAATTTATACTATCGTTATAGCGATCCAAAAACCGGAAAAACATATACGTTTTCACAGAATAATGTGCTGCACTTTAAAACATGGAGTACATTTGACGGAATCATGGGGAAACCTGTACGCCAGATACTGAAAGATTCCATAGCTGGTGCGATTGAGTCACAGAAATATCTTAATAAGTTGTATGCGAGTGGGTTGACTGCAAAGGCGGCACTACAATATACAGGCGATCTGGACAAGCCTAAACGCCTGGCACTGCAAAAGGAATACAACAGCCTGCTTTCAGGAGCGAAGAATGCTGGAAAAGTAGTTGCAGTACCGGTTGGAATGACACTGCAACCATTGAATGTAACACTTGCGGATGCACAGTATTCAGAATTGAAAAAGTATACTGCTTTGCAGATTGCGGCAGCGTTTGGAATCAAACCGAATCAGCTCAATAATTATGACAAGTCCAGCTATTCAAATTCTGAGAGCCAGCAGCTGGCATTTCTGATTGACACGATGAGCTATCGTCTTTGTCAGTACGAGCAGGAAATCAATTATAAATGCCTTTCTGATCAGGAAAGACAAGATGGATATTATTTTAAATTTAATGAAAAAGCCATATTACGGACCGACTCAAAGACGCAAAAGGATGTTATTGTAGGATACGTGCAGAATGGACTCTATACAATCAACGAAGGAAGAGATCTTTTGGATTATCCATTCGTAGAAGGCGGAGATGTCAATATGGTTAACGGAACATATCAGCCAATCACCCATATAGGTGCGGCTTATGGAATCAATGTAGGTGGAGGTGAAGGAGAGGGAGATTGATGTAAGAGGAGATATCATAGGGAACGATGATAAGTGGATCTATGACTGGTTAGATTGGGAATCTACCTGCCCGAACGATGTTAAAAATGCAATTGCAACACTTCCAGCAGGAGAAAAATTGACTGTAAATATCAATTCTGGTGGAGGCTCCGTGATGGCGGGACAGGAGATTTATTCTATGCTCAACGGAAGAAATGACGTAGAAATTAATATTCAGTCACTCGCAGGGAGCGCAGCAAGTGTGATTGCAATGGCAAATACCTGTAAAATGAGTCCTGTTGCAACGATCATGATTCACAATGTTTCTATGAGTGGAGCATCTGGAGATTATCATGATATGCAGAAGAATGCAGAAGTTCTGAAAACAATGAACAATGCGCTTTCAGAAGCATATGTGAGAAAAACAGGAAAATCCAAAGATGAAATCCTTAAAATGATGGATAAAGAAACCTGGCTTACTGCAGAAAAAGCTCTGGAGATGGGATTTATCGATAAGATTGAAGATTCTGGGCAGCAGTTCTTTAATTGTATATGTGGAATAAGACTGACTGACGATATCCGCAATAAAGTTTTGCAGGAAAAAGAACAGCAGGACGAAAAAGAACAGTTAAAAAATGATTTATTAAAGGACTTAGATCAGTTTGGCATCTAGGCAGAGGAGGAAATAAGGAATAAGAAATTATTAGAACTTTTAAACTCTATCAATGAGAAGAAGACAATGGTACAGTCTCTGGTAGAACAGGGAAAACTGGAAGAAGCAAAAACGGCAAAAGAAGAACTGAAGAATCTGCAGGAACAGTTTGATTTGCTGAAGGATATTCTAGATCCGGACGGAGACGGAAACGTTGCTCTGCCGAAGAATCCTACTTCGGTAGAACCGAAGAATTCCATTGCAGAATTTGCAAATGCGGCAAGAAGAGGTTTTCAAAATGCAACAATGACAGAAGGAACACCGGCAGACGGCGGTTATACAGTTCCGGAAGACATCCAGACGCAGATTAATACCTACAGAGATGCTGTATTCTATCTGATTAATCTCGTTGATACGGAACCGGTAAAGACAAATAAAGGACAGAGAACATTCCAGAAACGATCCCAACAGAAAGGATTTAAAAAGACTGGAGAAGGTGGAAGAACAGCAGCAGTAGAAACTCCACAGTTTGCAAGAATTTCTTATGAAATTGAAAAATATTCTGGATATTTTCCGTGTACAAACGAGTTACTCGCAGATACTGATGCAAACATCACAGGAACATTGACTACCTGGATTGCAGGAGAATCCCGAGTTACAAGAAACAAATTAATCCTGGAACAGATTGCTACAAAAGAAGTAACTGAAATGAGCAGTATTGATGATATCAAAAAGGCATTGAATGTAACACTTGGACAGGCTTTCAAGACAACATCAACAATTGTAACGAATGATGATGGTCTTCAGTGGCTTGATACACTAAAGGATAATGAAGGGAGATATCTTTTACAGTCAAGCCCAGCAGATCCAATGCAGCTTAGACTTTGCGCCGGCGCAACAACTGTTCCTGTAAAAGTTATTCCGAACAACGAAATGGAATCTGATACAAAAACAGCTGGTTCCAGAAAAATTCCAATGATTATTGGAGATCTGAAAGAAGGAATTAAGTTCTGGGATAGAAATCTCACAACGCTTATGACATCTAATACTGCTGTCATCGGAGATTTAAATGCTTTTGACGAAGATCTGACACTTTTCAAAGCAACTGAAAGAGAAGACTGTACAGTAAAGGATTCTGCTGCGTTTGTTAATGGACAGATTACGATTAAGGACACAACTGTTACAGGATCATAAGTAAGGCGGTATCTAAATGGATATTGATGCAGTAAAAGAATACCTGCGGATCGACGATGATGCAGACGATATGACAATAGAACTGATGATGAGCGCTGCAAAGGAATATATAAAAGATGCGGTTGGAAGATGTGATGAGAAGAATCCGAAAACAAGGATGCTGTTCTATGCTCTTATGCAGGACTTTTACGAAAATCGTATTTTAGTAGTGAAAGAAGCTGACAAACAGAGATTGTCGCACGTGATCGGCTCAATAGTTCTTCAGCTGCAAATGGCAGAACTGGAGGCGGAGACAGATGGTTGATATTGGAAAAATGAACAGGCGGATTACATTTCTCCGCCTGGAGACTACGGAAGATGAAATGGGACAGGATAAATCCGGATGGAAAAAATATCGTACAGTATGGGCAACCATAAAACCATATAAATCTTCAGAGTATAATTTTATGAGCAAATTAAAGCCGGAGGTTACACACAGAATGTACATCCGCTTCCGAAAAGATATTACTGCAGATATGAGGATTTTGTATCAGGGACACACGTATTCCATTGCAGGCCCGCCGCTTGATATGGACAATACGCACAGAATGTTGGAAATCCAATGCGAGGAGGTGTTCGAAAGTGTCAAGTATCAACTTTGATTTTGACGCTTCGGAACTGATCCAGGCAATGGAGAAGGCGACAAAACAATATCCTGCATCTGCGGAAAAAGTTTTAAAGAAAGAAGCGAAAAATATTGCTAAGGATTTACAAAAACGAGTAAATTCCGAAGCAAAAGGGCACCATTACCGGCAGGGGAAGAACAGCGGTGACGAAGAAACGCAGAAGCCATTAAGCGAGAGCTTCCGGCAGGGAAGAGTAATCCGTTCCGGAAGTAAAATGACAATCGCCGTAACGTCATCAGCTCCTCATTATCATTTGTACGAACTTGGTCATGATATGGTCACTCATAATCGGAAGGACAAGAAAGGAAGAGGGAGAGCAGGAACTGGAAAGAAAGTCGGAGAAGTAAAAGGAAGAAAGACAGTTGCAAGATATATGGCGCAGCGTGCGGATCACGCAGAGCTGATCGGACAGGAACTGCTTGACGAAATATTAAAGGAGGCTGGAATTGACTCTTAAAGAAATAAAGAAAGCGGTCAATTCCGCTTTAAAAGAAAGATATCCAGAATACAAAATCTATGGCGCCGATACAATAGAAGGCTATACCAGACCTTCTTTTTTTGTATATATAACACAGACCTTTTCAGAATCAACAAAAAATGCCAGACATAAGAATGTAGAGGTTGAAATCTACTACATACAAAAAGCGGCAAACGAGGCAGATGGAACAGATTTTTTCACCATAATGGAAGAAATGTTCGGGCAGAAACTGACAGTAGGCAGCAGAAGCTTGAATACAAGCGACATGGAATTAACCTTCCAGGGAGAAAATGCAAATGTACCGATGTGTAGATTCGACGTAGAATTTTGGGATCGGATTGAAAGACAGGAAAATGTTGAAACAATGAAAATACTTATGCTTGGACAGGAGGTAAAAGACTAGGGGCTTACCAACAATGAACGTTGTCTTTGTGGCAGCGGCAAGAAAAACAATAAGACGAGCTGAACGTGGAACGGTTGGAATGATCATAAAAGAAACAACGGTACCAACCGCAAACCCGACTGTTATTTACAGTGAAAAAGATATCCCGGAAGCATTTAGTGAAGAAAACAAAGAACAGATCAAATTTGCGCTGAAAGGAAATGACACAACTCCAAGAAAGGTAGTTGTATATGTCCTTGAAAAAACAGAAGAAAATTACAGCAAGGCTTTAGAATACTTTGAAATCAAAAAAGTAACATGGCTGTGCTGTCCGACTGTAAAGACTGATGGACAGGAAGAAAGCGTCCTGACATGGGTAAAAGAGCAGAGAGATGGCAATAGGAACAGGGTAAAGGCAATTCTGCCTGATAATACGGCGGACAATGAAGGCATTATAAATTATGCAACGAGCGAAGTGGTTGTAAACAATAAGAAATATACGCCAGAGGCGTTCTGTTCCAGGATCGCCGGACTTCTTGCGGGAACATCGTATAAAATATCATCTACATTTGCCGTGTTGGAAGAAGTAAGCGCATGTGAAAAACTGGATAAAGATGCACTGGATACTGCTGTGGATTCAGGAAAATTTGTTGTGTTCTACGATGGAGAAAAAGTAAAAGTAGCAAAAGGTGTCAACTCTCTGACGACAGTTCAGAAAGGAAAAGCTGATTCGTGGAAAAAAATCCGTGTTGTAGAGACAATGGATATGATCCACGACGATTTAGTGCTGCTGGCTGAAGATAACTATATCGGAAAGTATCCAAACACATACAGTAACAAATGTCTCTTGATATCGGCAATCAATTCTTACTTGAAAGAGCTGGAAAGAAACGGGCTGATACAGGACTATGAAATTGGGCTGGACACAGAAACGATAAAAGAATATATCATCGAAAACAAGGAGATCTCCAGAGACGAAGCAGAAGCAATGTCACAGGAAGAAATCGAAAAACAGTATACAGATGATAAAGTTTTCCTGAAGGCATATGTGACGATCGTGGACGTAATGGAAGACATTAATCTGGAGATTGCTGTGTAAGGAGGAAACAAAAGGAATAATTATACAGATGACAGAGTTGTCAACGGCACTTTTGGAGAGTGCTGGATAGACAATGACTACATGGCAGAAACGACAGCTTTGCAGGCAAAGATGAAGCTTGACACGACTGAAGTTAAGAGAACCGGAACGCTGGAAAAAGGGTATAAGGTAACCGGGATTAGCGGAACTGGAACCTTGAAGCTGAATAAAGTGACATCTTATTTCATAAAGAAGATTTCAGAGAATTTAAAAAAAGGAAAAGCAACAAGAGCGACAATCATTACAAACTTAGAAGATCCAGAGGCATTTGGAGCAGAAAGAATTCGCTTAGATAACTGCGTGTTCACAGAACTGACACTTGCGGACTGGGAAGCAGGTAAGCTGCTTGAGGAATCTATACCGTTTAACTTCAGCAGCTTCGAAGTACTTAACACAATAAATGCATAGGGGAAAGAATATGAATTTAATTGAAAAGTTACTCAGCGTAGATAAAACAAAAGCCACGGAAAAAGAGACAAAAAAGATTAAATCAAAGAAACTGGCCAAACTGGTAGGCGAAGATGCAGAGATTACGATCAGAGAATTATCAGGGAAAAGATACAATGCCCTTCAGGCCATGTTGTATGACAAAAAGGGAAACCGTGACATGAATGCCACATATGATTTCAATTTAATGTGCTGTGTGTACGGTGTCGTGGATCCATGTTTGACTGATCAGAAATTGATGGAACATTTTGGGGCTTCTACGCCAAAGGATCTTGCGGCGATTCTGTTCGGAATGGAAACTGGAAGCATTGCATCAGAAATCGTAAAACTCTCAGGACTTGGAGAAGACGCTGAAGAAGAAGTAAAAAACTTATAAAGGTGGACAGCGAAGCAAGCGTTGCTTACGCATTGTTCCGCCTGAAAAAATGGAAGCCATCGAAATATTACAATATGGGCGCGGGTGAACGATTAATCACCCGCGCTTTTTTGAAACAGGAAATACAAGACTTAAAAGAGGAGATGAAAAACAAGGGCAGGTAAGACGGTTGCAGCAGTTGTTAAGTTGATAGATGATTTCAGCGATCCGTCAAAACAGGTGGCGGCCCAGGCTCGTGACCTGGAAAAACGTTTTAACAATGTTGCTGATGTGTTCTCTCATGCCGGAGATGCATTTACATCTGCCGGAGAAACATTGACCAAGTCGGTCACTGCACCACTGGTAGCAGTCGGAACTGCGGCCATTAAATTTTCCTCTGATTCACAGGACGCATTTCAGCAGTTTGCGGCGGCAACAGGTACCGCAACAGATGAGATGGGCAAGTATAAAGACATGATCAACAATGTCTATAAAGATAATTTTGGTGAGTCCATCAATGATGTTGCGGAAGCAATGGCAACTGTCAACCAGAATATGTCTTACCTGGATGATTCGGCTCTGCAGAGATGCACGGAATATGCCTATACTCTTTCAGACACCTTCGGATATGACGTTGCGGAAAGCACCAGAGCTGCAGATACCCTGATAAAAAATTACGGTGTATCTGCAAGAGAAGCTTTTAACCTGATCACCCAGGGAGCACAGTCAGGAATGGACTATTCCGGGGAAATGATAGACAGCATTAATGAATATTCAGTGCAGTTTAAGAAACTTGGACTGGATGCAGAAGATATGTTTTCCATATTTGCCAATGGCGCTCAGAATGGCGCTTTTAATCTGGATAAAGTCGGAGATGCTGTAAAAGAATTCTCTATAAGAGCAATAGATGGTTCAGATACGACAAAGCAGGGATTTGAAGCTCTTGGAATGGATGCAGCGAAAATGGCAGAGAAATTTGGAGCCGGAGGAGATGCCGCAAAGGAAGCGTTCAATGAAGTGATAAAAGGACTTGCTTCCATGGATGATCCTGTAGCACAAAGCACAGCCGGTGTTAACTTATTCGGAACTATGTGGGAAGATCTGGGACCGCAGGTCATAACCTCTATGTCAACGGCAAGTGATGCAATAGATAAAAACAAGGAGTCTGTCGAAGGACTGGTAAATGTAAAATACGATACATTATCAGGCGCTCTGGGAGGACTTTGGAGAACGATACAGGTAGATGTGCTGCAACCAATTGGGGACCAGTTGATTCCGTATGTCACAAAAGGAATCAGCGTTGTGCAGAAATTTACAGACAAATGGAATAAACTGGGACCGGCCACTCAGAAAACAGTCGTGAAATTCGCGGCAGTGGCAGCGTCGGCAGGGCCTGTTTTAATGGGGTTTGGAAAAATTTCTGCCGGAATAAGTACGGCGATCTCAAACTTTGGAAGAGTAGGTGGTGCGATTACAAAACTGACGGGTGCTTCAGGATTCTCAGGAATTGCAAAGATTATGACCGGTCCATTTGGAATTGCGGCAGCGGCAGTGGCAGCAGCAGCTCTGCTGATCTATAAAAACTGGGACAGAATCGCACCTATTTTGCAGAAGATAGGGGATAGATTTGTGGAATTCTGGCAGACAGTAAAACCGCAATTAGAACCGTTCATAGAATTTGTGGAAAAAATAGCATCATACCTGAAAGAGACATTCGGACCGGTAGTCGAAGAAATCTTTAATTTCGCCGGAGAATTTATTGTCGGAACATTTGATACGATTGGAGTTGCCATTGACGCGTTACTCACTATGTTCGAAGGAATTATCTCCTTTTTGAGCGGTGTGTTTAAAACAGACTGGGAATCTGTATGGAATGGATGCAAGGAGTTTGTAGGAACTGCATTCTCAGGACTGGCTGATATGGTAAAAGTTCCGATTAATGCTGTGATATCAATCGTCAATGGAGCAATCAGCAAGATTAATTCAATCCATTTTACAGTTCCTGAGTGGGTACCCGGAATAGGAGGAAAAGGCTGGGAGGGCCTTAACATACCACAAATCCCAACTCTTGCGAAAGGCACAGATAACTGGCAGGGAGGTATCGTACAGATCGGTGAAAAAGGTGGAGAGATTGTAGATCTTCCATCTGGAAGCAGAGTGTATCCACACGACGAATCTGTACAGATGGCACGCCAGGAGGCAAAGAAGAACTTTATAGTCAAAATTGCGAAGCTTGCAGACAGTATCGTAGTGCGAGAAGAATCTGATATTGATAAAATAGCAGAAGCGATTGTAAGGAAAATCGAAGAGGCAAGTGACAACATGCCACAAACAGCGTAGGAGACAAAATGGAATATTGGTTAAAAAATGGAAATAAATCAATCCAGCTTCCGATCAGACCCGAATCATTTAGCGTGACATTCGAAAATGCGCATCAAACAGTAAATGTGCAGACGAAAGGAGATGTAACAATTCTTGGAAAAAAGGGACTCAAGACATATGCATTCGAGTCCTTTTTCCCGGAAAATGATTATCCCTTTGCAGATTATGCAAAAGACAGAAATCCGTGGGAATATGTAAAAGAAATTCTTAAATGGCAGGAAACGCCTATCCAGTTTATTGTCACGAAAACAAAACTGAATAAAAAAGTAATCATAAAATCATTTCAGTTCGGGGAAGAAGATGGAACTGGGGATATAAAATACTCACTTACTATGGACGATTACAGACCACCTAAGTACACTAAGCCGGCAAAAGCTGTTCTTGAACCGGTCGAATCAGATAAAAAGAAACCAGAGAAGGAGAATAACCGGCCAGACAATAAACCGAAAAAGAAGACGCATACGGTATCAGGCAAGGAAACGCTTCGGAGCATTGCGAAGAAATATTACGGTTCAGGAAGCTATAGCAGCAAGATATATAATGCGAATAAAACGGTAATAGAAAAAGAAGCAAAGAAACATGGCCACACGAGCAGCTCGCACAATGGAGTGAAAGGCTGGTGGCTCTACAATGGAACGAAACTGGTGATCCCATGAAACTGAATTGGAAAGATACGAATATAACTGGGTACGTTACGTCGGTAAGCTGGTCGGGAAGCGCAAAACAAGCGGCCAGATCGGTAGTATTCAATGTTGCGTATAGTCCAAATGATAAAAACGTAAAGAACCTGGGAATTAAACTGGGAGATAAAATAACATTTTACCCGGGATATCCGGATGATAAAAAGACAAAATTCATTGGGATGGTAACATGCAGGGAAAGAAGATCAGAGGCAGGGGAACTTTCGTATACCGCACAGGACGGAATGATTCATTTACTCAGATCGTCGGGAACCTACAAATTTGCCAACAAGACGCCTGAAAAGATTACATCTTTGGTATGTAAGGACATAAAAGTAAAGACTGGAAATCTGACTAAAACTAAAATTAATATTCCTAAAATATTCTTTCAGGAAAGGTCGTATTATGAAATCATTATGGCTGCATATACAAAAGCGTACAGGAAGAATAAAAAGCCATATATAGCCCAGATGAACAGAGATAAGCTGGAAGTGATACAAAAAGGAAAAGTTATCCCCAATTTCCACATTTGCCAGGGGGAAAGAATTGTAGAATCCTCTTATTCTGAAAACATTGACAGCATGGTAAACCGAGTATACATATACAATTCGGATAATCGAAAGATAGGAAGCATAAGTAATTCAAAGTGGGCTGATAAATTCGGAATCTTCCAAAATTCTATATCTGTAGATTCGGGGAATGGAAAAGCAGAAGCGAAGACAGAACTTCATGGGATTGATAAAACATCAAGCCTGACAATGATAGGAGACTGCAGATGCATCTCTGGATTAGGAGTGATCATAGAAGATTCCAGAACCGGACTCAAGGGAAAATTCTGGATAGAAAATGACAGCCATGAATGGAGTGACGGTTTATACACCACAAAACTGGAACTGGCTTTTAAAAATATTATGGACGTTCAGGAAGAGGACGAAGAACAGGAAACATCTGAAGGTTCTTTTGGATCAGGGACAAGCAGCGCATTAGAGGATGTACTAAATCAGGCAAGAGCCTGGATTGGAATATCAGGGAGTACAAATGAGGCTACACAGTACTATGGATACAACGGAGTTGCATGGTGCTGTATTTTTCAATGGTCAGTTTTTAACAAATCTGGCCACGGAAATTTGTTTATGGGCGGCGGAAAAACAGCTAGTTGTTCCGATGTAACAGAATGGTATCAAGCCAGAGAAAAATTCGGGACAGTACCAAAAGTTGGAGCTTTAGTAGTTTACGGACCAGGAGGAGGAAGCCACATAGGTCTAGTAGAAAGTGTTTCCGGATCAGGAATAAATGATTACGTGTCGATCGAAGGTAACACTAGTGGAGCGGCAGGAGGCTTAGCAGCGAAAAAACAGTACGGGAACCGAAGAAGTGATGTATATGGATTTTGCTATATCGACTATCCTGTTACAACAATATCGACAGGAAATGACTCAGTAATATCCGGGACATCGAAACCAATACCGTCCGGACTGCAACAATCTGGGATATGTCCATGGGATTACACAATATATCCGTTTTGGTATAGCCGATGGAACGGTGATTCTATGCAAAGACGGGTAGCGGATATATGGAATGCGAAAGGACGAGCAAGCAATCATGGCATAGCGACTATAGATGGTTATTATCTTGTTGCTGTGGGTTCATATTTTGGCTCTTGTGGCGACCTTATAAGTTTTACACTGGAAGGCGGAATAAAACTGAATTGCCTTGTTGCGGATGAAAAGAATGCAGGAGATGACAATGGGAGCATTTATGGACATAAGCAAGATTATCCCGCTCCCGGATGGTCAATCATAGAATTTGAGAGCATGGGTGGAAGCGATTACTCAAATTCTGGAGCATTGCTCAATGTAAGCCAATGGAAAGGGAAGAAAGTGACAGCAGCTGTTAACGGAGGAAGATACAAAGGTCTATAAACATATACGAACGTTACGTAGAGCAAATGAGAAGAGCTGGGCGATATTACAATGCTCAGCCGCCTCAACTGGGAATTATGATGGATGCGGGAAAGATCAAAATAGATACCATGACGCTGGACAAAAATGATTATCTGATAAATTGTAATCTAAGATTGGACAATAAGAAGAAAATATTCACACATAATTCGAAGCCGCAATCAGCAGAATATATGACGGATTCTTCACATAATGCAACACTGGAAGAATACAAGAAAAATATTCTACAGGAAGGAGACAGAGTCCTTCTTATAAAACTTAATAAACATGAAAAATATGTGGTGATAGCAAAGGTGGTGGCGCCAGAATGATGTTTCCATTCGTGGACAACGAAGAAGATGATGAGAAAGAAGAAAATTTATATATTCCACGGGAATATGGAATCAATTTTGAAACCGGCCAGCTTTCTGGAAAGATAGTAGAAGGATACGACGCACTTCTTGTGTGGGTATGGCTGGCATTAAAAACGCCAAGATATAGATACTATATTTATTCAGAGGACTATGGACAGGAATATGAAGAACTTATCGGGAAAAGCTACTCAAAAGAACTGACAGATTCCGAACTGGAACGGATGACAGAAGAGTGTCTGACAGAAAATCCGTATATAACGGGAATTGAAAATTTTACGTGTACAAAAGACGAAGGAAAAGTAACGGTTTCATTTCGACTGATAACAGAGCTTGGAGACGGGGAGGTGAATGCAGAGGTTTGAAGAAATGACATACGAAGCAATCATGCGATCAATGATGAAGGACATGCCAGACGACATTGATACATCAGAAGGCAGCTTGATTTTTAACGCATGCGCAAAACAGGCGGTAAGACTTGAGGAAGCTTATCTGATGCTTGCTGGAATAGAACAGAATATGTATGCAGACACAGCGGACCTGGAACACTTAATCAGGAATGGAAACGACAGAGGATGTTATATCAACCAGGCAACATATGCAGAAATGACTGCTCAATTTAACTGTGAAGTGCCGCTCGGATCACGCTGGAATCTAGATGAGTATAACTACACAGTTTACAACGTGATTGATGAAAAAGAACACACATATCGGCTTGGCTGTGATAGCCCGGGCGCAGAACCAAATCACATAATGGGAGATCTTGACCCAATCGGATACGTAGATAATTTCGAATGGGGAAGAATTATTAAGTGTACATTAGAAGGAAAAGATCAGGAAGAGACGGAGAGCTATCGCGCGAGATTACTTGCGACATATAATTACAGAGGGTTTGCGGGAAATAGGGAATATTACAAAAGCCGTATAAAAGAATTAAGCGGTGTATATGGATGCAAGCTGAAACGTGTAAAGGCACCATCGGACAGAATTGCCATAACTATCATAGGGCAGGATTACAGAAAACCGTCACAGGATGTTATAACTGCAACTCAGACGGCTGTTGATCCGATTGTAAACAGCGGAGAAGGTGAGGGATTTGCACCCATCGGGCATAGGGTGACGATCACTGGCGTAGAAGAAACTACCGTAAATATAGAGACAACAATCACATGCGAATCCGGATACACCGCTGAAGCTCTGAAAAGCTATATTAACCAGACTATTGATGAATATTTACTAAATCTGAGAAAAGAATGGGAAAATAAAGAAACAATCATCGTGAGAATACTACAAATCGAGGCAGCAGTTGTAAATATCAAAGGAATCATCGATGTGGCAGACACTAAAATCAATGGGAAAGCGGAGAATCTACAGATAACAGATGGAACTGTGCCAGTAAAGGGGGATATCACATGCATATAAATGTGGAGTACCCGGATGTTGTAATAGATATAAGAGAGATAAAAGCGTGCGTTGATGCAGGAGACAACGTTGGAAAGGTTCTTGAAAATTATCTGGAAGAAATTGACCGTAATATTACGATCAAAACAGCTGAAGAATCAGGAATACAGCGCAGAGAAAAGATCCTCGGAATTCAGCCGTTAGATACCGCTAGCCTGGAAGACCGAAAAGTGGAAGTGCTGCTGAGGTGGTGGTCCAGTCCTGTATACACAGAAACAACACTACGCCAGAAACTGGACGCAGTGCTTGGAAGAGAAAACTATATACTGGACATTGAACTGGATAAAAAACAGGTATCATGTCAGGTTGAAGTGACGCGTAAGTATATGATCAAGGGAGTAGAAGATCTGTTTGAACAGATGGTTCCACTCGATTATCTACTAGAAATAACTCTTAGATACAATCAATACAAAAAATATAAACCTTATACATATAAGCAGCTAAAAGAAAAGACATATTACCAGCTGCGGAATGAGGAGGTAACATTTGCAAAAAACAATTAATTATGGATTTCCGAAGCCGGAGGATGATGACTTCTTCAACGTAAAAGATTTCGCAAATATGATGGACAAGGTTGATGAAACACTTGCGAAAGTAGAGAATGCCGGTGGAATTTATGTTGGAGGAACAAACCTTTCTGCAGAAGCTACGATTAACGATGAAGATGCAGAATATCTTGCTTTGAGCAAAAACACAAGCTCTATATCCGAGACGCCACTGTTTTCGAAAAGCCTTGCGCTGAAAATAGGAACATATTCAGTTATGATTCGAATGAAGGTTTCGGATACAACAAAGACAGATTCTGTTATATCTGTAAAAATCAGAAAAGGATCATCTACGGGAGATATTATTAAAGAAATCCGCATTTCGCCAAGTATGTTTGACGAAAAAAACAAATATAAAATTTTGGGAACTATTGTAGATTTCGGAGAAGTAAGAAAAGGTACGAAAATGTACATTGAAGCGTCGATCATGAAGACGACAATAATGGAAACAGTAACAATTGACTATATGCTCGTGAACCCGGCTTACACGTCAGTATCAGCAGTATAGGAGAAGAATAAGGATCATAACAGCTGAATCTTTGAAGCGAATCAAAGAAAAAGTAAAAAAAGTAATGATGAGCAGAACAGCAGAACAAATGGGAGGATCGCTGAAGAAATATGCAACACAGGAGTATGATTTTAGTATCATGCCGCAGAATGGAAAACAGATTTCAGATGAGCATATTCAAAAAATCGTTGATCCGCTTTTAGAAATCAACGATTTCCTGACAGATAACAGTCTGAAAAAAGAAAGAACTGCACTTGAAATGACATTGGAAAAAGCAGAAAATTTCGCAGACAAAATGCTGAACATACAGAAAGATGCAAAGGTATCGGGGTGCAGGGGAAATTGCACAGGTCTATGCGAACTGGCCTGTGCATCTGCCTGTATGGGGTGCACTTCGTGCTCTGGAAACTGCAGCACTACATGTGGAAAACAGTGCTCAGATGGCTGTTCAGGCGGCTGTGGCGGTTGCACAGGTGGTTGCTCGAGCGGCTGCATACATACATGCGGTGCAGGATGCACTACATCAATAAAAGCTTAAAAGGAGGAATGTAAAAGGGCTTGCACATCTAGTTGCGGAACTCAGTGCGCGACAAGCTGTCAGAATACAACGAAAGGAAATTGCGGAAGCTCATGCGGAACCGCATGTTCGACTAGCTGCAAAACTGGATGCAGTGGGAATTGCGACAGGCAATGCAATAGAGCATGTGAGGATGAATGTACGGGTTGTCAGGCAGAATGCAGAGACGATTGCACAGCTGGCTGCAAAACGGATTGCTTCCAGACCTGCACGACAAATTGTGCGCAGACTTGCGCAGACTGCACAAACGAATGTGGAGGCACTTGCTTTGCAACATGTGCAGATGACTGTTCGGGTGGCTGCAAAAATGGATGCACTGGATGCGGGTACAGTTGTTCATACGATTGCTCTGGATGCTCTGGGACATGCTCAGGATACTGTACTGGATGCGACAATAGATGCACAGCATCGTGTTCGACATCATGCACCGGATGCTCTGGTTGCAGTTCGTGCGGAAGTTCATGCGGATCCGAATGCACATCTTCATGCATGGGAGGATGCGCAGAATCGTGCTCAAATAGCTGTTCTACGATTTGCGGAGGATGCAGTACTTCATGCTCGTCAAATTGTTCTACTAATTGCGGAAATGCATGCAAAGATACATGCTATGGGCAAGTTTCATCTACAGTAAAATGACCGACTTGGTCATTTTTGAAAAACAGGAGGAAGAAAAATGAAGTTAGTTTTAAAAAATAAACAGGAAATAGAAATAGCAGGAATGAACAATTCGTTCTCGTTTGAAAAATTTAAAGATGGAAAAGGAAATGAATTAAATTACAACAGCCTTATCACAATGTATGTGGGAGAAAATGAAACTTTTGAATCAGTCAAGAAAAAATTATCAGACGGAAACGATTCGGAGTTTACGTTGACTGTTGGAAAAACAAAAAGGGACTTCCCAGGATGGAAAGTAGATGTGATCACAGAGGATCTGTCAGACAGAGGAAGTGTGATTACAATAAAACTTGGAGCAATCTAAAGAAAGGAGAAAACGATGAGAAAGATGATTGTAGAAATCGAACGAGAAAAAGCAGAATACATTGAAAGATTGAACTTTGAGCTGGGATTTGCAAAAGATGTTATCCAGAGAATTATTGAATCACATCCGAATGATCCGGATGTGATCAATTCCGAAGCATTTAAAGCATATCAAAAAAAAGGAGCAGAGCTGGAAGCGGAGTACAAACTGGCAGTTCAGGAAATTGAAAAGTTGTATATACCGGAAACAATAAAGAAGCACAAATATAATTGGATGCTTCCAAATAATTCGACGAAACTTGAGATCAACATAATGTGCAATTGTGAAATCGAAGGTGTTGAAAATGAAAAGAACTGAGCAGTACACGGAACAATTAAGTAGATTATATCCGGAACTTCATCAGGCAGATGAAAAAGAAAGAATCTTAACACAAACAGTCACCTTTCAGGTGACGGATGACTGCAATCTTGCGTGCACATATTGCTATCAGATCAAAAAAGGAAAACGCAAAATGAGCCTTGAAACGGCTGAGAAAATGATAGATTTACTATTAACCGGAGAAAAAGGGATGAAAGAATATATCAACCCCCATAAATCTCCGGGATTGATCATTGACTTCATTGGCGGTGAACCATTATTGGAAGCAAAATTAATAGACCAGATATGCTCATATGCAATTGGCAGAATGATAGAACTTAATCATCCGTGGCTTGATAAGACGATGTTCTCTATATGTTCAAACGGAACATTATATCATGATCCAGAGGTCATGAAAGTGCTTGATAAATGGAAGAACAGATTGTCTTTCTCGGTCACAGTTGACGGGAATCAAGAACTGCATGATTCTTGCCGCATATTCCCAGATGGAAGCCCTTCGTATGACTTGGCAGTATCCGCGGCAAAAGATTGGATGGACAAAGGGAATTACATGGGTTCGAAGATCACCATTGCACCGGCTAATGTAATGCATACATACGATGCGATTATTCATATGTTCGAGCTGGGATACAATGAAATCAACGCGAACTGTGTATACGAGGACGGATGGAAGCCAATTCATGCAACCGTTTTATATAATGAGATGAAGCGTCTCGCAGACTACATCCTGGAAAACAACATGGATTTCGAAAATGATTATTATTGTTCGCTGTTTGAAGAGGAGTTCTTCCATCCAAAACAGGAGGATGATCTTGAAAATTGGTGCGGTGGGAATGGTGTTATGCTGGCCGTAGATCCGGCAGGCATTATATATCCGTGTTTGCGCTACATGGAAAGCTCTTTAGGAAATCAACAGGAACCTTATTCAATCGGAGATGTAGATCATGGAATCTGTCAGACGGAATGCGACAGATGCCGCGTAGAGCGTTTGAAAAAAATTGACAGGAGAACACAGAGCACAGACGAGTGCTTTAACTGTTCTATCGCAGAGGGCTGCAGCTGGTGCACTGCATATAATTACCAGATTTTCGGTACACCGGACGCCAGGGCAACATATATTTGCATTATGCACAAAGCAAGAGCACTGGCGAATGCTTACTTCTGGAACAGATATTACAGAAAAAATAAAATCAATAAAAGAATGAAACTACACATCCCGAAAGAATGGGCGTTGGATATTATCACGGAAAAAGAATGGAATTTGCTAAAGAGGGAGGCAGAAGAGGAATAATATAATCACTGCTGTTTTTTCAGAAACAGAAACAAATATTCGGGCCGAAACAGCGTGGCAGTATGATTACGGACAGATTCTTCGGATTCAGGGCTTAAATCTTCCAAAGACAGTAGAAATGCATTTCTCGCTGGAAGAAACAGGAGGAACATCCGTAACAAGAATCGGGATAGTAAGAGATTCCGTAATAGACGTTCCAATTCCGGATGCTATGCTGGAAAACGAGGAAAATGATCAGAATTATAAAATATATGCATTTGTATATTTGGCTGGAAATGGATCTGGAAATACAGAACATAAAATAACCATACCGGTTAAAGCAAGACCAAAACCTGAGGTTCCTGGAACACCAGAAGAACCGGAACTCTTCCGGAAAGCAGTTGAAGCCGTGAATGAAGCAGCTGGAAGAGCAGAAAAAGCCCAGGAGCAGGCTGAAGCATGGACACATGGACATGAGAAGCATCCAGAATGTGATACAGATAATGCAAAATATTACGCTGAACAGGCAAAGAAAGAGACTGCATCTATTTCGGGCAGAGTGGAAAATGGAAAGAAAGACATTGATAGTTACATCCGCCAGAAAAAAGCTGATCTGAAAGGAGAAACAGGAAATGTCTTTTTTGCTGCATTTAGAGTTGTGACAGGCAAATTAAAACTGTATTCAGATCCAGCAGTTGATAAGGTTCGGTTTCAAAGAACCGGATCACGTCTGAAGTACAGACTGAAAATGTGACAGGAGGATAAAATGAATACAGAAAATAACTACATAGAAACCGATTTGGGGAATGTTGCCTTAAATCCGAGAGGAGAATATGATTCTTCAGCTGCCTACGAATATCTTGATGCAGTTTCATATCAGGGTGGCTCATACTTCTGCCTGGCAGAGCTGGAGACAACAATTACAGGAATCGCTCCTGATCCGGGTCATAATTCAGAACATTGGCAGATGATAGCCCTTCCAGGAGATATGACACCGGAATATATCGCAGCCCATGATGATGTGATTAATAAAGCCAAACAGGTTGAGACATCCAGAGCAGTAGTAGAGCAGTCCCAGCAGGAAATAGAATCAGCTCACACGGATATGCAGCAGTTACATTCCAACACTGTGCAAGCAGCGCAGGAAGCTGAGAATAGCAGAGACAGTGCCGCAGGCTACGCCCAGAGCGCAGAGCAGTCCAGAAAGGTAGCATCAGAGTCTGAACAGAATATCAATGCACAGATCACCGGATTTGATGAAAAAGTGACCGAATCGGTCACTTTGGCTCGGGAAGAAATTGATAAGACAAGGAAACAGGCGATACAGACTATAATCAGTCAGCAGGAGACATCCGTAAAGAAAGTAAAGAGTCAGACAGAAGATTATATTGAACTGAAAGAATTAGAAGCACAGCAAGGAATTACAGAACATACCAATCAGGAGATTGGAAGATTTGATGTAAACATAAAGACAGCGAAAGATAATCTGAACAAGACAATTGCGGATGCAACTGCAAAGGATACGACACTCAAAAAAACGATTTCGGACGCGACAAATTTAAGCACAGAAATTGGAAAATCCTTAGAAGCTGTCAAAACTGCCACGACTACAGCTGAAACAGCGGCAACAAATGCAAATACCGCTACAAAAGCTGCTAAAGACCAGGCGGCTGCCGCCAAGTCCGCAACAGATGCGCTGATTGCTCAGACACAACATATAACCTTGGCAATAAATAGTGAAGACGGCGGACTTGATATTGTCTATACAGAATAACTAGAGATTATAAATAAAGGAGGAACAGAAATGGCAACAGGAGACCAGACACTCATTAATTTCCCACGCGAAAGCACTATGAAAGAAATTTCACAGGCATTGCAGACAATGGCATTTACACAGGCAGCAAACCTGGAAAACATATCAACGTGGGACCAGATCAGCGGACTTTCCAGAAATGGGTACGCTCAGAAAATTTTTGATTTCGGAGACCAGATTCTTGAGAAATGGACAGATACTGCCGCCGGCCAGGAATATGATTTCCCGTGGCAGGCTACACATTTTGAAAATGTAGAACTGGAGGACGGAGAAGTCATTCCAGGAACATTCCTGGAAGCGCATTACACAACCCCATTTGGATTACAGTTTAGCAACCGTGCATTCTTGCGCTGTCCGGATGGACTGGCAGCAGGAACTTATCACCTCAAATTAGAAAAGGATTGGGGAAATAATGCAAAAGCAGACACATACTGGCAGTTTACTTTGACCAAGGCCGTACCTGCAGGCGGATCAGTATATGGATTCACACAGATGCCGGACGTTGCGCCGAGCAACTGGAAAGCAACCTCTTATGCTGCAGACGGGATCACCACAATTGAAACCGTGGCAGTTACATCCGGATCAGACGGAACAGATCTGGGAACCATGCAGCACACAACCAGAAACGGAAATCTTAACAGTATGCAGGAATCAGCATACGGATGGAATCGCTGGAAATACTCAGCGGCCCGTCAGTGGCTCAATTCAACACAACCAAAGGGCAAATGGTGGACAAAACAGGATGACTGGGATATTGCGCCGAGTCAGTTAGCCACAAAAGACGGTTTCCTCTGCGGAATGCCTGCGGATATGCTGGCAGCATTAAAGACGGTCAAAGTAACTACACTTGCGAACACGGTCAATGATGGCGGCGTGACAGATATCACATACGACAGAGTATTCCTTGCATCCATGTCTCAGATGAATGTCAACATGAGCAAAGAGGAGGGAACAGTTCACGAATACTGGCAGCGGAGAACAAATTCCAAAACACCAATTGAACCATGGAAAACCTATCCGATTATGATTAGATATTCAGCTGCGAACCACACATCACCTCAGTTTGTGTTTTCTCGTTCGGCTCTCCGCGGCAGCGCTAACGGCGTCATGAATGTGAACACCAGTGGCAGCGTCAGCTTCACGTACGCATGGTACTCGAATGTGTACGCCCCGCTTGTCGTCGTATAATCAGCAATCAAATAATCCCTGCACCCACGGATGCAGGGATGGAAAGGAAAAGAAATGGCAGTTAAAGCAGGTGAGAGAAATGTACCGGACACACCGCAGAATAGACAGTTAAATGCAGTATGGTACGCAAGAGAGCTGGCGGTCTACACGATTCAGATCTGCAAGAATAAAAAGGTATTTCTTCCGGAATATCAATCTGCGCTCACGGACGATATCATCCGGACAGCGAAAGACATTTATATAAATGCCTGGACCGCAAACAATATCCGGGTAACAGAAAAGAATAAGAAAGAGCTATGGGCCTGGAGAAGCAAACTGCAGCGTCAGGCGATTCTGGATTGCAACAACTTACTTGCACAGATTGGGCTTGCGCATCCACTCTTTCACCTGAAAGGAAAAAGGGTAGAATATTGGTCAGAACAAACAGTAAAAGTGAGAAATTATATTAAAAAATGGCGGGAATCTGACATAGAAAGATACTCTTAAATTACATGGGACGTAGGCTAACACCTCAGAATGTGTTTTCTCGTTCGGCTAACCGCGGCAACGCTAACAACGTCATGAATGTGAACACCAGTGGCAACGTCAACAACACGAACGCATGGAACTCGAATGTGTACGCCCCGATTGTCTTCCTAAAAGCATTATGGTTATTGCATAGCAATGATCGCCTTGAAGATATAGACAAGGAGCCGAAATCCCTGGCATAAGCCTAAACAATACCGCGGATAATCGAAAGAGACAGTGCGTGACTCACATGAGCCTGCCAGCGCTGAGAAACTGCGGAAATACAAAAGATGAAAGACTATATAACAAGTTATGACAGCTTGTACGAATCCATGATGAAGTGTAAGAAAGGAGTAACCTGGAAGCCCTCTGTTAAATCATTTGTATTGAACGGAGAGGAAAACATACTCCGCATGAAACACCAGCATCAGGAGGGAACCTGGAAAAATGGAAAGCCTAAAACAGTTTTGATTACATATCCAAAACGCCGGGAAGCTCTGAGCATTCCGTTTAAGGATCGCATATATCAAAGGAGTATCAACGACAACTCCCTTTACCCTCAAATGACACGGGGATTTACTTATGCAAACTGCGCCTGCCAGACAGGAAAAGGAACAGATTTTGCAAGGGGATTAGTCAAAAGATACTTATGGAATTATTTCTGTAATTACGGCCTGGACGGATGGACGGTTCAAATTGATATTCACGGATATTATTTGAATATGCGCCACAGTGACGTAGAGAACCAGATCACAGACAGAACAGACAAAGATACGACAGAAATGTCGTGCGGAGTCTTACGGGATCAGTACGCTGGAGAGACCGGATACAATCCCGGATCGCAAATGGTCCAGATCGCAGGGATCTCTCTTTTAGATCCTGTCGATCATTACATCAAAGAACAGTTGCATGTAGAATATTACATAAGGTATATGGATGATTTCTGGATCCTTGTCCAGACCAAGGAAAAAGCGGAAGAGGTTTATTCCGGGACGATAAAGAAACTCCGACAATATGGTCTGGAGATAAATGAAAAGAAATCCCATATAACACCGCTTAGAAAAGGATTCACATTCCTGGGTTTCGATTACCGGCTAACAGATACAGGAAAGGTGATTATGACACTAAACTCAGACAGCGTAAAACATGAGAGGAGAACCCTCGTGAGAATGGTTCATAAATCTCAGAAAGGGAAGCTGGAAGAGAAGAAAGTAGACGAACATCACAACTCTTGGGAAAACAATGCTGACAAAGGTAATTCGTACAAAATGATGCAAAGAACAAACGAATACTTAGAAAAATTGAGAAAGGGTGAAGAACATGGAAGTAAGAAAAATGACTCAGACACCTGCGGAAGCGGCAGAGGACGAGAACCTCAGAGCAACCGTAGAAAAGCAGAAAAAAATCATTGAAAACCAGAACGTAACAATTCAGTATCTGGCAGCAATGACAGACGTTTATATTCCAGAAGAAACGGAGGAGGATGAAGATGTACAGAATTTTATTGAAAATGAAGAAAATGTATAACCACGAAAACTGGCTGAAAATGGTAGAACAGGCAAAGGAACGTGGAAAACTTACAGATAAAGAATATCAGGAACTCATTTCTTTACCAGAGGAGAATAAATGACAAAATTACAGATCATAAGCAAACTCTGGTCCATCATCTTTGACCTGGTCTTGCTTGCAAACGGCCAGAGCAATAAAACTCTGCAGGAGATTGAAAAGGACATTGATCTAGTAGAATTTAATTGCCGTAAATATGCAGATGTTGACGATGATGAACTGCCAGAGAATATAAGAGCAGAGCCGCTGAAAGACATATTGCCGTTTTAAAATTGTGCCGGCGCAAACCGGAGAAAGAGTGAAACAGTGAAAGAAATACTCGTGCAGACATATACTATTGTGTTGCCGGTTCTTTTAGGGTATATCGTCTGGATCTTGAAGAACCAGAAAAAGGACCGGGATGCAAACAGCAAGGGAACCATGCTCCTGCTCCGTACTCAACTGATCGAGTACCATGCAAAGTACATGAAACTGGGAGATATCCCTTCCTACGCATATCAGAACTTCTGCGAGATGTATGATGCATATCATGCGTTGGGTGGAAATGGCATGGTAACAAAAATGAAACAGGAAATCGAAGAATTGCATATTAAAAGAAAAGGGGAATGATTATGGATGTAAAAGTAATGATGCAGTATGTAACTTATGGTCTGGCACTGATCGGAGGGCTTGCTTTCATGGTATCAATCATTGTGCAGGTGATTAAGGAGCTTCCGGGATTGAAAAACATTCCGACCAGCATTGTAGCTCTTGTAGCGTCCCTGGTACTGTGTCCGGTGGCATTGTCTGTATTGTGTACATATTATAAAACGGTGATCACATGGTATTATGTGTTCGCATCATTCCTGGCCGCTTTTGTAGTATATCTGGTAGCAACTGGCGGCTGGGAGAAGGTAAAAGAGATCTGGGACAGAACAAAGTATAAGGATTCAGGGGATGAGTGATCATCCCTTTTTCTCTATGAAAGGAGACTGACATGGAAATAAGAGGAATAGACGTTTCTGCATGGCAGGGAAACATAAATTGGGATACCGTGGCCAACTACGGCATGGATTTTGTAATCCTCCGGATCGCAGAAGCCGGAAACGTGATTGATAACTGCTTTGAGAAAAATTACTCCGGATGTCAGAAGCATAACATTCCAACCGGAGCATATAAATACAGTTATGCCATGACAGTTGCGGAGATACAGAGCGAAGCCAGAAAAGTAGTGGAAGTTTTGAACGGGCGAAAACTGCAGTATCCGGTCTGGCTGGATCTGGAATGGAATAATCAGAGAAGCCTCGGAGCTGAACAGATCCATAAATTGGCAGAAGCATTCGAAAAGATTATCACGGCAGCGGGATATAAATTTGGTATTTATTGCAATGTGGATTGGTACCTGAATGTAATTTGTAGCCATCTGAAAAAATACGATTTCTGGATTGCACGTTATCCGGCATCAGATAACGGCACCTTACAGGAACGACTCCGGCCGGACTTTGGTGTGGGCTGGCAGTATTCCAGTAAAGCAAAGATACCTGGCATCAGCGGAACTGTAGATAGAAATATATTTTACAAAGATTATAACGAAGCAAAAGATATAAAAAAGGAAAACACAGTCATGACAAAGAGTGAAGCTATCAACGTAGTTCTGGGAATTGCAGAAGAAGAGATCGGGTACCTGGAAAAGAAAAATAACAGTAAGCTTGACAGCAAGACTGGAAATGCCGGATCAGCAAACTATACAAAATATTGGAGAGATATAAAACCATCCTATCAGGGGCAGCCCTGGTGCGCAGCGTTTATCTCCTGGTGTTTCATGAAAGCTTTTGGTCTGGATAATGCAAAGAAACTCTTAAAACACTGGCCGTATGTATACTGCCCAACCTTAGGCGTCTTATTTGTAAAAAATGCCAATCCAAAAGTTGGAGATATTGTTATATTTAAACACGGCGATACATTTACCCACACCGGCTTTGTAACAAAAGTAGCCGGAGACAGGTTCTGGACGATTGAGGGAAATACTTCCGGAGCATCCGGTATCGTGGCAAATGGTGGCGGGGTGTGCCAGAAGAGCTATTACAACAGTAATCTTCCGGGGACAAAATTTTGTACACCGGACTATTCAATTGTTTTATCTGCAGATAAAGATGAAACAGACAAGACAACAAACCCAGAAGGAGGCAGCTACATGTTTAATCCAGAGACAGTAAAAGCAGGAGACAAAAATACATCTGTGCTCCTCTTACAGGAAATCTTAAGAGCCAGAGGCTTTAAAGGCAAAAACGGCAAAGCCCTGAAACTTACATGGACAGCAGATGCAAACACGATTTACGCTCTGAAAGCTTATCAGGAATCCAGAAAAGAAGTTTTGGAAGTGGATGGTATTTGCGGATCTGCTACTTGGAAAGATTTAATTGCGATTTAAAGTAAATATAAATAAAAAAAGAGTATGGGTACAATGAGTACCCTTACCCATAAGATATTGTATCAGCTTCATTGCTTCTTATATATTATAGGGTATTACACTATGGGCCACCGTACTGGCTCATGATATACTGTGCAATTTTTGCATTGGGTTGTGTGATATTGATCGGATATTGAAGCCTTTTTTCATAATTCCACATAAATTATCTGCACGCTCCTTCCTTTTCCCATGGGAATGGCTGTTCCATCCATTTCCAGATGGATTCTCCGGTCTGATCTGTAATGTCAATAATCAGGGGACCATATGCTTCGGCGTATTCTTTTAATAGCTTTTTTCGTTCCTGCACAAGTTCGTGACAGTAAGTCAGAGCCTTTTCATCACAGGGATGTGTGTCAAGGTACAGAGTCATATCATTGACTGCGAAACTGACCTGATCGATACGGTTTAATAACTGTTTTTGGGAGCAATCTGTTTTCATCTTCGAATACCTCTCTTTCCACAAAATGGTTTGCATAACTGTGGGAAAATGGTTCCTGCATTTAATGCATACTGCAGTGGGAAATTCTCTGTAAACTTCTGGCAGGGAACATATGCCATTGCAGGTTCCAGATACTGAAGATGCGAAAACATTTCATGTTTTTTTTCTTTGACACCCAGTATAGTACAGCTACAGCCTGTCGTGTTTCTGACAGAGCATTCGGAACTGTTCATATTTCTATTTGAAGGCTGAGGCATATTCATACCGCAGGTACGGTTATAAGGGCGGTTGCCGGAACATCCCATCCGATAATTTTCCATATATAATTCCCTTCTCTGAAAACTGTTTACATTATATTTTATGTCATGCTCATAAAACCGTGCTCATACAAGTCGAAATTTCATTGCCATAGTGAAGATTCGTTACTGTTCACATACCACTATCCCGCGAGGTGTTTTGGCATGAATATGCCAAAATCCCGAGACATACAAGCCAAAATTCCATTGCCGCAGGCAATCTGGAATGAATTTTGGCTAAGTTACTGTGAACGGAGTGAACAGTAACGAAGATTCATATCGTCTGACAGACAGATTTCTTTTTGCTTTCGAATATGTTATTATATATAGGAAATATTTGCTGCCTGCTAAGTGTCAGCATCCAAAGAAAGTCGGGAGGTACATAAAGATGAAACTTACAATATTGGGAACCGGAAATGCAAAGGTGACGAAATGCTATAACACCTGTTTTGCGCTAAATGAAGATAAAGAATATTTTATGATAGACGGAGGTGGCGGAAACACAATTCTGAAGCAGCTGGAGGACGCAGGAATCAGCTGGAAAGAAATCAGCACTATATTTGTGACACATAAACACATCGATCATCTGCTTGGAATCATCTGGATGCTTCGTATGTATTGTCAGGGAATGGCAAGAGGACAGTTTGGCGGTGAAGTGACTATCTATGGACATGATGAAGTGATCAGCCTGCTGAAACAGATGGCAGAGATGCTTCTCACACCAAAGGAAACGAAATTTATCGGAGACAAAGTCCATCTGGAAGAAGTAAAGGACGGAGAAGATAGAACGATTCTGGGACACAGGGTGACATTTTTTGATATTCTGTCTACAAAGGCAAAACAGTTTGGGTTCTCCATGGAGTACGCAGAGGGAAAGAAGCTGACCTGTTGTGGAGATGAGCCATATAATGAATGTGAACAGAAATATGCCCAAAACAGCACATGGCTTCTTCATGAAGCATTCTGTCTGTTCTCTCAGGCAGATAAATTCAAACCATATGAGAAACATCATTCTACTGTAAAGGATGCCTGTGAGCTGGCACAGAAACTGGAAGCAGAGAATCTGATTCTGTATCATACAGAGGATAAAAATATTTCCAGACGAAAGGAGCTCTACACAGAAGAAGGCAGACAGTATTATAAAGGAAATCTCTGGATTCCTGATGATCTGGAAATCTACAAATTATAAAAAGACAAACCTCCGGAGGCTTGCCTTTTTTACAGCAATCTTTTTAAATGTATCATTTATGAGGGTTGCATAGTGATTATGCTGTATGGTCCACATGTGTTTTGGTGTCGGAAGACAAAACTTCACATGTAGTATGATCCTGTGAAAAAGTTTCCATAATTCCTGAAATAGTCCTGTGCAGATAAGGACGGTACTCAGCCAGAGACACAGGCTGCTGATACAGAATGCAGCTGTAGCAGGTGGAACCTACCAGCTCAATGATCGTAAAGAGCATCAGTTCCGGATTTTTATAATGTAGTCCGCTTTGAGCAAGCATATCCAGATAGGACTGATAAAAATTATATTCGTCGTCAGGCATTTTTTCCTCAAAAGCACCCTTGAAGACACCCCAGGCAAGATTCTTTGAAATAAACAGCAGGAGAGTACGGTCTTTATTCAACTCAGTAAGAATGTAATCTATAATAAAATGTACCTGCCTGTCAAATTCGCTGATATGTGCATTCTGTACAGCCTCATGGGCCCGGAAAAACAATTCTCCGGTCTTGTGGGAAACCAGTTTATTCCGGATATCATATTTGTCCTTAAAATAGAGGTAAAAAGTCCCCTTGGCAACCCCGGCCTGATCTACAATATCTGAAATTGTAGTTTTGGTAAGTCCCTTCGTCGTAAAAAGTTCAAAGGCAGTGTTGAAAAGAGCATCTTTTTTCTTCTTTTTATTTAGCTCCAGTTTTCCCATTTCAGATTCATTCCTTCCTCTACTGTATACATAACATTTTAACCGAATCAGGTAAGTCCCGCTGCGGAGTTTGCGAAAAGCAATAAGCGTCTTACTGTTCACAGCAACATAAGCTTACTTTGTAATTATATTGTGATCATATATAATTACTATTTTAAACAAAAATGACTGGAAGTCAATATTACATTTTTGTTCTGGAAAAATTTAGACAAATTGTGAAGAATGATTATTGACTGAAAGTCATTTTTGTTATATAACATTCCATGAAATAAAAAATGACTGTTAGTCATAGAATGATCAAACAGTATCAATAATAAAGAAAGAAGAGGAGAAAAAGATGATTAAGGTAGGAAAGTGGATTGCAAAACACAAGATACTGATCATTATCATCGGAATTGCATTGCTGATCCCTTCATATCTCGGTATGGCGGCGACCAGAATCAACTACGATGTACTGAGTTATCTGCCGGATACCCTTGAGACAGTTGATGGACAGGACATTATGGTAGATCAGTTTGGGATGGGAGCCTTTTCCATGATAGTGGTGGAGGATATGGAACTGAAGGATGTAGCTGCTCTGAAAGAGAAAATCGAAGCAGTTGATCACGTGAAAAAAGTACTGTGGTATGACAGTGTCCTGGATGTTTCCGTTCCTGTAGAAATGCTTCCGAAGGATTTGAGAGAGGCATTTTTTAACGGAGATGCAACTATGATGATCGCGTTGTTTGATAATACAACATCATCAGAAACTTCCATGGAAGCTGTGACGCAGATTCGTAAGATTACTTCAAAGAATTGTTTTGTCAGTGGAATGACAGGCATTGTTACTGATATCAAACAGATCGCACTTAAGGAAATGCCGATTTACGTTGTGATTGCTTCCTGCCTTTCTCTGATAGTGTTGCTCCTTGCAATGGATTCTCTGGTAGTTCCGGTTTTGTTTTTGCTTTGCATTGGTGTTGCAGTCTTGTATAATCTTGGAAGTAATATTTTTCTTGGTCAGATTTCATACATCACTCAGGCACTGACAGCAGTCCTGCAGCTTGGTGTTACCATGGATTATTCCATTTTCCTGCTGAACAGTTATGAGGAGAATAAGAAGCGGTTTGAGGGTGATAAAGAGAGGGCTATGGCACATGCCATCAATGCAACCTTCAAATCTGTAATCGGAAGTTCTATTACAACAGTAGCCGGATTTATCGCACTTTGCTTTATGACCTTCTCACTTGGACGTGATATGGGTATCGTAATGGCCAAGGGAGTTGTTATCGGTGTTCTGTGTTGTGTTACTTTGCTCCCTGCTCTGGTGCTTACTTTTGACGGAGCCATTGAAAAAACAACACATAAGCCGCTGCTTCCAAGCTTTGATAAGGCATCTGCTTTTATTACAAAGCATTATAAAGTATGGCTGATCATTTTCCTGGTAATGCTTTTCCCGGCAATTCATGGAAATAACAATCTGAAGAATTACTACAATATTGACAAGTCACTTCCTTCCACGCTGGACAGTAATGTGGCAAATGCCAAACTTCAGGAAACCTTTGATATGAATAATGTTCATATGGTGTTATTAAAGAAAGGTCTGACATCAAAAGAAAAAACAGAAATGCTTGACCAGATCAAGGATGTTGATGGTGTAAAATGGGCACTTGGAATGGACTCTTTCGTAGGTGCGGCATTCCCGGATACTATGATCCCAAGTAATCTGAAGAAGATGCTGGAAAGCGATGAGTACGAGATGGAATTTATCTGTTCCAAATATAAAACAGCTACAGACGAGGTAAACAATCAGATTGATGAGATCCAGAAGATTGTAAAAGGATACAGTCCGGAATCTATGGTAATCGGAGAAGCACCTCTGACCAAGGATCTTCAGGATGTTACGGATGTGGATTTAAAGACTGTAAATACTATCTCTATCTTGGCAATTTTCATTATTATCATGGTTGTGTTTAAATCCATTTCGCTTCCGTTTATTCTGGTTGCAGTTATTGAGTTTGCGATTTTTGTCAATATGTCCGTTCCTTATTATCAGGGAAAGGAAGTGGTGTTCGTAGCAAGCATTGTTATCGGTTGTATCCAGCTGGGAGCTACTGTTGACTATGCAATCCTTATGACCAGCAGATACCAGAAAGAACGTGGTCTTGGAAAGAGTAAGAAAGAATCCATTGCCATCGCACATAAAACTTCCATGAAGTCAATTGTGATCAGTGGCTGCAGCTTCTTTGCGGCAACTTTCGGAGTTGGTCTTTATACACAGGTAGATATGATCGGAAGTATCACAAACCTGCTTTCACGTGGAGCTGTGATCAGTACACTGGTGGTATTGTTTATACTTCCGGCTATGTTTATGATATTTGATTCTCTCATCTGCCACACATCTATTGGATTTGCCAAGAAGAAACCGGCAAAAGAGAAGAAACAGTGATTCAGGATTTTTAAAAAGAAGCTTATTGTAAAGAGATAGAATAAAGGAGTAAGTTATTATGAACAGAAACAGAAAGAAAGCAGCTGCAGCAACGCTTGCAGCAGGAATGGCTGTAGTTCTCGGAGCAGGTACTGTAATGGCAGCTGCTTCAACAGGTGATAATGGATTGCAGAAAGAAGAAACCGTTTATGTAAATACAACTGCCGGAGGAGAAGTAACGGATGTCACAGTATCTGACTGGCTGAAAAATTCCGGAGACAGTTCCAATTCTGAGGTGAAAGATGCCTCTGATCTTCAGGATATAAAAAACGTAAAAGGTGATGAAACATTTACTCAGAACGGAAATGATCTGACCTGGAGTACTGATGGAAAGGATATTTATTATCAGGGAAAGACAGAGAAAAATCTCCCGGTTTCCGTAGGAATTAAATATTATATGGATGGAACTGAGGTTTCTCCGGAAGCTCTGGCAGGAAAGACAGGACATCTGAAAATGGAAGTGACATATACAAATACTTCTAAAACAACCAAAACAGTGAATGGCAAAAAGACTGATATTTATTCACCCTTTGTTATGGTGACAGGAATGATCCTTTCTACAGATAATTTCTCCAATATTACAGTAGATAACGGTAAGGTTATTTCTGACGGAAGCAGAAATGTTGTTGTCGGTTTTGGTATGCCGGGAATGAAAGAAAGTCTGGATATGTCTTCTGATATTGCAGATGAAGTGAATATCCCTGAAGGATTTACAGTGGAAGCAGATGTTACAGACTGTGAGATGAATTCTACATTTACCGTAGCACTTACAGATATTTTCAAAGATATTGATCTGAATGATGTGGATGGACTGGATGAGCTGAAGGATTCAATGAAAGATCTGACGGATGCAGCAGTAAAACTGGTAGACGGAACCAAAGATCTTTATGATGGAACTAATAAACTCAATGACAAATATAAAGAATTTTATGATGGAATCGGAACTCTGAAAAGTGGTGTCAGTGATCTGAATGACGGAGCAAAAGAACTGGATGACGGAGCAAAGGAATTAAGCAGCGGAGCACAGACACTGAATACAGGGGCACAGACTTTAAACAGTGGTGTTTCCTCTTATACAGCAGGGGCAGACACACTTTCAGATGGAATCAAACAATATACAGCAGGAGTAGATACGCTGGACAGCAAGATGGCTGAATATGAGGCTGGAATGAAATCTCTTTCCGATGGTGTAAATGCATATGTTGCAGGCGGCAATCAGCTTGCAGGCGGTGTGCAGAGTTATGTAACAGGAACAACTACTCTGACAGACGGAATGCAGCAGTATATTGCAGGAGTTAATCAGCTTGCAGGCGGTGTGGGTCAGTATGCTGGTGGTATCAAGAGTTTAGTGGATGGGATTGGTCAGGTTGTTCCGGGAATTGATACTGCTGTAAATGGAATCCAGACTGCTGTAGAAAAAATGACAGCTCTTTCATCTAAAATCGATGCAAATCAGATTGCTAATTTCAGTGACAGCATGACGGCTTATACAACAGGCGTTTCTGATTACACTTCTGCAGTTGGCCAGTATATTGAAAGTGTAGAACAGCTTGCATCAGGACTGAGCCAGCTTGAGAGCTCACTTGAAAACATGGGAGCTTCCACAGCTTCAGAAATAGAAGAAAGTGCAAATGCAATGTCCGGACAGTTAAATGACAGTGCTGAAACCATGAACAGTCAGGCAGATGCAATTGAATCCTGGATCAGTGATTCCGCAGAGGCTTCTGTAGATGCATCTTCTGTAGATGCAGGAGTTGCAGCAGTCAGCAGTCAGCTAGAAGCAGCAGAATCTGCTTTGTATAATATTGATACCAGCAATATGGATGATGAAACAGCAGCTGCTGTAGAAGCTGCGATTGATGGTGCGTTAGGTTCTATTCAGGCAGCTGAGGACAGTGCATCTAATATTGATACATCCACAATTACAGCCTCCGCACCTGATACGTCAGCATTGCAGTCAGCAGCAGACGCTTTAAGGGCATCTGCGTCCAGTGCGGAATCAACAGCAGATGCACAGGAAGAGGCAGTCAACAGCAGTGTTGAACAGATGAAACAGCAATTACAGGCATTAACTCAGGGAATGAAGACAGTGCAGGAAACTGTATCACAGTTAAATGCAGGTGCAAAAGAGCTTACTTCTAATGATGGCACATTAAAAGCAAGTGGAACCCAGCTTGCTCAGTCAGGAACCCAGATTGCTACAGTAGTAAATCAGATGAGTACATTATTTACCGGACTTGGACAGCAGCTTCCGGAAATGCTGCAGGGAATCGATCAGCTGAAAGCAGGCTCTGATCAGCTGACTACTGCAAATAAATCTCTCCAGAGTGGATATGAAAGCCTTGCAAAAGCAAGCACAGAACAGATGATTTCCGGCGCAGATACACTGCTTAGTTCCGGAAAGACACTGACAGATGGAATTGCACAGCTTCAGGGCGAAAATAATGTTAATGCACAGACACTGTTAAAAGGAGCCAAGACTCTTAAGAGCGCAAGAAAGAGCCTGACCAGTGGTATGTCTCAGATCAATTCTGCAACAGGTCAGATTACAAGTGGTGTGGAAACTCTGGCATCTAACAGTGGAACACTGTACAGCGGAGCAGATCAGCTTTCTTCGAACAGTTCTACATTAAACAGCGGAGCATCTAAGCTTGCATCAGGAACCCAGACACTTGTATCCGGAGCACAGACCCTTGCATCAGGAACAGGCAGCCTTGTATCCGGCACTCAGACGTTAATGGATGGTGCAGATAAGCTTTCTGATGGCAGTGATCAGCTTAAAGATGGTATCAGCGATCTGAATGACGGAGCAAAAGAACTGAACAAAGGACAGAAGAAATTCTATAAAGAAGGTATTAAGAAACTGGATGATACAGTAAACGGAGATCTTCAGGATATTCTTGACAGATTTGAGGTAATCCAGTCTGACGATGTAATGTACACAACATTCACAGACAAATCCGGCGATATGGACGGAAATGTTAAATTTATTTTCGAATCTGACCCGATTGAAATCAGTGATGATGAGAAATAGATATCATAAACTTATAGCAATCCTCTAAAATAATGCATCTTAATCCAGCCCATCAGAGTGTGAAAT
>OLOB01000171.1_pt1 | contig 56900 bp, 32 predicted proteins | sample 1671911 | NCBI WGS metagenome assembly OLOB01 (sample SAMEA3136625, study PRJEB25190) | human gut metagenome | biome: human gut; feature: human-associated habitat; material: faeces | place: Austria | collected 2013
GCGCTGAGTCCTGAGGCTGTTGCAATGAAAATGACAATCAAGGATTGCATTAAATGCGACACTAGTCGATTATGACGGGAATGAAGTTGACAAATCCTGCTATACACTTTGCTATAGTGACAAAAATTTGAATAAACTTGACGGCGTTCCTGTAGAATGCGGCGAGTATTACGTTAACGCCAGAGCAATTGCGGGTTCAGGCTATGTCGGTCAGGCGAATAGTTATTACCGTGTCAATATTGTCGACACAACAGACATTTCGTACTTTAATTTCTACATCAACCAAAACGTTGTAGTCGGAGGGACAGAGCCGACATTTAGCTCGTCACTCTATTTCCTCAATGAAAACGGTGAATCAGTATCAATCGACCTAAAACAAGGAACCGACTATACCGTCTTAGGCTATTGCTCGGATGCCGAGTCACCCGCCTACCAGCCTGAACCTCCAACGGAACCCGGCGATTACTATGCAGTTTTGCAAGGAGCAGGATCATATAAGGGGACAAAGAAGGTCCGCTTTACCGTGAAAGCCGCCAACGATATGGCATTATGTCACCTCAATTTTAACAGCGATTTTAAAGTCGGCGATAAGCTCAACAGCGCCAGCTTCCCCGTCTACAATTCTGACGGCAGCAGGCTGGACCCCAGTGAATATAAACTGGTTTTTACGCAAAACGGATAAGAGATTTCGGGATTTCCCTCGGAGGCCGGTTGGTATTACGTAAAAGCAGTTGCCCTGGAAGGATCAAGCAAAGTCGGGGAGACGACAGAATATGGTCTCCAAATCGCCGATCCATTAGACCTCGCGTTCCTTTATTCAACCGGATCGAACGATCTGATAACCGGCTATGAGCCCTCGTTCACGATAACCTACAGAGGTGAATCCTATTATGAACAAGATAAGGACTTCGTAATTGATCATTACGAATCCCAGAGCGGTGTAAAACTCGGCAAAAACTGCCCAGATAAAGCGGGTTTTTACATCGCAATTATAGTTCCAGCCAAGGGAAGCAAGCTGCACGGCACCCAGAGCTTGTCATTTACCCTCAGAGACCCCCTCTCTCTCGAGGGCAGTCGCGCGGATTATTCCAATGCCTATCAGGGAGCAATCCTCGTTGGAACAAAACCGCCGCTTAAAATTACAAGCAAAGCCGGAGAGGTGCTCAGCGACCCAGACGACTATACCTTCACTTACTATAAAAATGGTAAAGAATTTGACTCCATATCAGAGCCTGGAACCTATCAATTCATCGCAAGCGCAACGGAAGGATCGGGGCTTTATGGAAGATCGAATAGCGGTAATATCGACGCTATTGATCCCGCCGACATATCTAATTACCACTTCTATAATTGCCCGAGTATCGGCGATGAGAATAGCATCGATCTCCGTGTATACTATATTGATTCAGAAGACACGCCGCAGCAATTGAGCTTGGACCCCAGCTCGGAATTCGATATTACTAAAGTCATCGATGAAAACGGCAAAAATGTTGGATTATCCATCCCATCTAAGCCTGGCGAATATACGTTCACGTTTAAGGGCAAGGGAAACCATTACGGAACGCTCACGGAGCAAGTAACCGTTTATGCAAAAAATGATTTGGCACTGTGCAGTATGGAATTCCTTGATCCCGCTATTCCTATGCGCACAGGCACTGTGTTTCTCCCTCTCGGCGAACATCTCGGAATCAAAGTTAGCGATCGCCAAGGTAAAGAATTGAATGAGAGCACAGACTATGTGGTAGAGTACGCCAAGTCAGACGACTCGCTAACATGGGATGACTATCTGAACAATGATAAATATTGGCTGACTGAACTCCCCAAGGCGGAAGGGCTTTACTATGTCCGACTAAAAGCGGCTAAGGGTTCTTCATACTGCGGAACCTCAAATTATTTATTCGCTATCAATTACATGGGCAAGAACAACATACGCCAAATGAACATTTCATTTGGCAGTAACGTCACCGTCACGCAAGACGACTGGGGTCGACCGCTTTACGTAATTCCATATACAGGTTCCAACGTTGACACCGGCCTTGTAATCAAGAACGGCTCCACCGAGCTCAAAGAAAACCAAGACTACACCGTCAAGATGGACAACCAAAAGAACCCGGGTTCAGCCTATCTGCAAATTGAAGGCAAGGGAAACTATACAGGTAGCCAGCACTTTAATATGTATATCTGTGCCGATCTGAGCGATCCAAATCTCAGTATCGAAGATGTTGACCCTCAACCGTACGACGGCATTAAAAAGCGCCCTCTTCCCAAGCTCAAACTAAACGGTTACACATTGTTGCCCGGCGATGCATACTCGGTCTCCTACGACAACAACGTTGAACCAGGTCAAGCAACGATTACGTTCACCGGTAATGGTTTATATGCTGGCTGCACAGGAACGGCAACTAAACAGTTCACCATATCACCCCTCTCGATTGAAGAGGCAAAGGTCACCGTCGCTAGCGGTTCGGCCTATAACGGCTCTGAACAAAAACCGAAACTCAAAGTATCCATCAATAATGCAGAGCTTGAGGAGAACAAGGACTACACCGTCTCCTATAAGAACAACATAGATGCAGGAAAGGCTACTGCCGTAGTAACGGGAGCAGGACGGTACGGCGGCTCAATCGAAACGACGTTCGAGATTGCCACAGCGGACATCTCAAAGGCTTCCGTGCTCATACCAAGCCAGAGCTACACCGGCAGCGAGCTCAAGCCCGATGCCAACGTGACGCTGAACGGCAAGGCTCTAAAAGCCGGAAAAGACTACACGGTTTCCTACTCTGACAACGTAAAGATAGGAACCGCAACCGTAACCATCAAGGGCAAGGGCAATTATTCTGGAACCGCCACGGGAAAGTTCGAGATTCGCAAAGAGGTCCTGGATATTTCTAAGGCATCTGTTAACAAGATTGATGGTGTCACCTTCACCGGCGAACCCATTGAGCCCGCACTCAAGGTAAGCTATAAAGACAAGGCCCTCAAACAGGGGACCGACTACGAAGTCTCTTATTCAGACAATGTCAACGCTGGCAAAGCGGCGTTCACACTGTATGGCAAGGGCGACTACACCGGAACGCTTTCTGGAAACTTTAAGATCGCACCTGCAAATATTTCAGATGCGACGGTAGAGCTTGATTCTTCGAGCTACACCTATGACGGAACTGCCCATGAGCCCAAGGCGACAGTAACGCTTAACGGAAAGTCATTAAGTTCAGAAACCGAATACGAACTCACATACGCTGACAACACTAACGCAGGAAATGCAACCGCAACTGTAACGGGAAAGGGAAACTACAGCGGTAGAGTCACCGCTACGTACAGCATTGCTCCTGCCGATATTAGCTCCGCACAAGTAACCATTCCCGAGCAGGCATACACAGGAAGCCCGCTCACTCCGGTTCCATCCGTTAAGATTGGTGATAAGGAACTGAGTCCCGACGTCGACTTTACCGTGAGCTACGTCAACAACATAAACACGGGTGAAGGATACGCAACTGTAGAAGGATGCGGAAACTACACCGGCACGGCATTAGGAACATTCCAAATCGTGAAAAAGGCTGAGCCTGGCATCAACCGCGTCTCGGGCAATACCCGCTACGACACCATGGCATCACTGTGCCAGAAAGGCAACTGGGGCCAAGGCGGCACAGTAGTTCTTGCCTACGGCGCCAACTACCCGGATGCATTAGCAGCAGCGGCGCTAGCAGGCGATGCCGATGCCCCCATCTTGCTGACAGACTCAAGCCAGCTCACCGAGCAGGCAAAAGCGGAGATCACTCGTCTCGCCCCAAGTAAGGTTGTGGCGGTCGGCGGCCCCAACGCCATCAGTGAGAGTGTACTTTCATCCGCTAAAAATGCTGCACCGAACGCAGAAATCAAGCGCATCTGGGGCCAAACGCGTTATGAAACGTCGCTCAATATTATGGGTGAGCTCTGCGGTCGCTCTAACACAGTCATCGTTGCAACGGGAACCAATTTCGCTGACGCACTGTCCATCAGCCCCTACTCATATGCAACGGGGTCACCGGTAATTCTATGCGATCCCTCAACTGGCCTGTCGGAAGACGCACTGACCAAGATCCGTAACGGAGGTTACACAAACGCCGTAATTGTTGGCGGTAAAAATGCAGTCAGCACGTCGGTTGAAAACCAACTCAAGCAGAACGGTGTGGCCACCATTAAGCGCCTGGCAGGAGAAACTCGCTTTGAGACAAGCCAGCTGATTGCAGACTTTGAGCTGTCGCAACAACTAGGTTTCGGCGTTGACGGAATTGCGCTTGCAACAGGGCTTAACTTCCCTGACGCGCTTGCTGCCGGCCCGGTTGCAGGACGAAAGCTAACGCCGCTCCTCCTTGTGGATAGCGGAGCATCCTCAGCGTCGCAATGGCTGAGCGCACACGCGAATGACATTAGCGGCGCGCTGATTGTAGGCGGAGAAAATGCCGTTACGCCTGCAGATGCCCAAACACTTAAAAAGGCGATGGGGATTTAAACCATCTTCTATAAGGCAGAAAAAGGGACGCCTCTTTAACAAGGGGCGTCCCCCTCTATTTGAAGCGACAGAAAAATTATGAGCAGCAGACAGGAGAAATATGGAACAAATGACAATATATAGGGCAATCGCCGCCACAATCATGGCTGCCGCGCTTTGCACCCTTCCCCACCAAGCATTCGCGTCGAACGGGTCGACATCAAGGTTATTCGGCGAGACACGATATGAAACCGCCTGTGAGGCTTCAAAGAAAATGTCGCGTACGAGCGGAACCATCATCGTCTCATCGGGAGAGAACTTTCCCGATGCGTTGGCGGCATCGGCATTGGCTGGAACCGAGAACGCTCCGATCCTTCTCACGTCCAAAGATGAGCTATCTGGCGACATCGAAAGATGGGTCAATAGAAATCAAACTGGAAAGGCGTTCATTATCGGCGGTGAAGCTGCGATATCAGCGAAAGTCGAGTCAACTCTAAAATCGAAAGGCATTGAAACTGAACGAATTGCTGGTGCGACAAGACAAGATACGGCAGCCTCTATAGCTTCATATATTTCAAAAGGAGAAAGATCGAGCACGGTCGTCATTGCCAGCTCTTTATCACCTTGGGATTCGCTGTCAATTAGCCCTTACTCTAATGCTACGCACTCGCCGGTGTTTTTAACAGACCAAGACGGCACTCTATCAGAGAAAACAACCGAAGCCATAAAAGCCACTGGAGCAACAAATGCGATTATCGTGGGTGGGCTAAGTGCGGTTAAGCCGGAAGCCGAAGAAAAGCTGCAAGGAACGATGTCCGTCGAGCGATGGGCCGGTCAAACGCGCTATGAGACCTCGCAACAGATAGCAGACAATATTATTAGTAGCGGCACCGGGAATACAAGCGTAGTCGCTATCGCTTCAGGCGAGAACTTTCCCGATGCACTTGCAGGTGGACCCGTAGCTGGTTCGAATCGTGGCGTGCTTATCCTATCCCCCAAAAAACGATGGCACCGCCATTAAGAATTGGATTCTCTCAAATCGCTCCAATATCCAGAACTGCTATGTGCTCGGAGGCTGCGGCGCAATTGCACCGTCAGTGTTCGGAAACATTGAAAGCTGGCTAGAAAACGGCAGCGACGCTGCACCGTCAACAGTACAATCCCAAGCAAACGCTACAAATAGGGCGAATAGCTACTTGCGCTTCATGTCATTTTCCAGGCAAGGGCTTGTTCATCAACTCAAATATGAAGGCTTTTCAACTTCGGATGCAGAGTTTGGCGCAAATTCAACAGGTGCCAACTGGAGCCAGCAAGCCCTCAATAAAGCAAAAAACTATTTGAGCTTCCAGGCATTTTCATACAATGGCCTCATAAATCAGCTAACTTGTCAGGCGGAACAGTTTACCGATGGACAGGCAATCTACGCAGCAGATAATTGTGGAGCAAATTGGTTTGACCAAGCAGCAAAACAAGCAGCGAAGTATCAAGAAAAATTCTCATTCAGCAAATCGCAATTAATTAGTCAATTGATACACGATGGGTTTACCCAAGAACAAGCGGAATACGGCGCAACAAGTGTTGGGCTATAACCACCCCACAGAATAGCCAATCGACCCTATAGCAAAAAAGGCCGGCCCTCGCTCTTATACAAGCAGCGAGGGCCGGCCTCTCTAATGAAACGAGACTAGTACTTCATACCAAGCGCAGACGCAAGAGATAGGGCCTCGTCATCGGACACGGCACTCGTTCCTCCCACAACATAAGCAGCGCTAACCTGGCCGTAATACTGCTTTGCAAGTGATACGGCAGCATCGGAATCTTGGCCGACAAGAAGAACGGGTGAAGAGCTCTTACCTGCAAGAGCGCCAGCAGCAAGGGCGTCGGGGAAATTGATGCCCGTAGCAAATACGACGCCATCAAACTTAAACCCATGGTTCAGCTCGTACTCGGCAATCGCTTTGCTCGTTTCAAAGCGAGTGGAGCCAGACAAGCGAGCCACATCTAGGATACCTACGCCAGACAGCTGAGACTCGACCTTCGTAGGAACTGCACTTGTCCCGCCAACAATAATCGCGCTGGTAAAGCCTCTGGCGCGAATTTCATCAAGTAAATCGGCGTCAAGCCCAGAGCCGGGATCACTCAAAACAATAGGCGCGCCCGACTCAAAAGCATATGGACTGACCGACAGTGCGTCGGCAAAATTAACGCCGGTAGCAACTATCAGTGTTTTAGAGCGACCGGATGTTTCCTCAAGCAGCTTAAGAGCAGTACCGTATCTGGTGCTGCCCGCAATCCTTGTGACTGCGCAACCACTGCCAACCTTCTTGCTAATCTGTGACTTTACAGTGTCGGAAACAGCGCTCGTCCCGCCGATTATATAAACCTTAGCTGGAAGCAAAGAACTCAATCTCGAAGCGACCTCGGGAGAAAGCGAATCGGGGTCAGTAAGCAGGATGGGAGCGTTCTCGTCCCCCGCGAGCGTGGCAGCCGCAAGAGCATCAGGGAAGTTTATGGCCGAAGCGACTATCGCCGTTCCTCCCTTCTTCCAAGAACCAGCATCGACAACAGCGCCCATGGTTTGATATCTCGTGCCACCGGCGAGTCTGCTAAGCGTAGCGACTACCTTGCCAGAGACCGACCGTGTTATAGTCCCTGTGCCGCCGACAAGCGATGCGGTCAAAGTGTAGTCTCCGCCCTTTTTGGCTGTAATTGTCGGTGTATTGCTATCAAGTCCAACGGTTCCGGATGAATCAACAGTCCAAGAGACGCAATCATCAAGAAGGAAGGTTGTAGCCCACGTCCAAGGCTGAACGGTTAAGGCGTAGCGCTGCGAAGACCCAACACTAAGATTCGTATCATTATTCCAGGTACGCTCAGAGCCATCGAGGGTAACAGGAACAAGATTGAACGTGCTGCCCAATTCGTCAAGACCCTGTTTTGTATAGTCGATCTTAGCCACCGTCGAAGCACAATCAGAAGGCTGGTCGCACGCGTCAGCCGCGCCAACACCAAAGCATTGAACCCAATAGTACGTTCCCGACACATTCACGCAGCCAATACCTACCGATTGATAATCAGAATCAAGTATGTTGGCACGGTGGCCAGGAGAATTCATCCAGGAGGCCATCGCGTCCTCAGGTGACCATAGGCCGGAAGCAATATTCTCGCCGACCATCTTGCTCGACGCCGAAAAACATCTCTCACCAGTTGGACGAGTATGACTAAATCCAATAGAAGTTTCAAACGCACGAACCATAGCGGCATCAAGAAGACCACGATCCATTTGGAGTGCGTTTAACCCCCGCTTTAAACGCTCCTGATTAACAAGATCTAGAACCTGATATGCCATGGAGTAACTTGCATCACCTTTGACTCTCAGCTGGTCGACTAAGTAGTATCCATCTGAGCGCTCCGTAAGATAAGACGGATAATTTGGTGTAAAAGAGCAGCCATCAAACGCCTCATTCGAAATGAACGTGCAGCTGTCACCAAAGCTAAAGTCAGAAAGAGCGGTATTGCTAAAGGCAAGACGATTGATTCTCTTTAGTTTCTTGCCGCCAGTAACGGTAGCCAGGCTTTTGCAGTCGGCAAATACTCCGTAGTTAATTTGCTCCAAGGAATCGGGAAGGTCAATACTCCGAATTGCCGATCCAGCAAAACAGGAATTACCGATTACGCGCAGCTTTGAACCAAGGCGAACATCCTTGAGCTTTGTGCAACCATAGAAGCACTCCCAGCCTGCCGATTCACCAAGTTCTATCAGGTTATTACTTATTGTGACGTCTGTAAGATCGGCGCATTTTTCACAGATAAGACCTTGAACGCGAGTGACCGAATCCGGCATTGAAAGTTCGATAATTGCAGTTCCATAGAGGCATCCGCCCTCCATATCGGTAAGACCCGAAGGGAGCGAAATGCTCGAAAACGTTTTATTCAACTCCATCGACCACTGCCCAAGAATTTGAACAGACGAAGGAACGACATATTGACCCCCGCCCAGATCGCTATACTGCGCATACAGAATCGTGCCGTCTTTAGACAAAAGGGCACCGTCAACGGTCTTATAGTTCCTTGAGCTGGGAGAAACGTTGAACTTAAGTCCAATGGGAGCGCCCGGACAGGGATTAAAATGCCTAGAAACATCGAATTCATTATTGCCCGACACGACGTGCTCTAAATAGAACATGGGCCCAAGATCATCGTTGAGCGTAAAACTTTTCATAAGCGTATTGGCGAACGCATCATGCCCAAGCTCTTTAAGTGCTCTAGGAAGAACAAATGAAGTAAGCGGCGTATTGTAAAATGCACTCTCCCCAATTATTTCAAGTTGCGAATTGTCGGGAATTACGACTGACGATACCCTAGAATACGCGAAACCATAAGCTCCAATTTCACGTATCGAAGCTGGAAACTTAACCTCCGTCACGCAAGTTGGTAAACCACCATAGAAGAAGCTGACCTTACTCATCGGCAGTCCATCAAGCGTAGCGGGAAGAGCTATCGAGCTATTTGACCCATAATAGTGATCAATCACATATATTTGCTCATTGCTAGAGTTGACGCTCTCGTAGTATGACCAATCACCAGACCTAATGGAATCGCTTGACATCAAAGCGGGAGCATCCTCACTTGGAGTCGCATTCACATCATAGCCTGCCGGTGAATTGGGCTCGACGGGCTCCCCATTCGGCCCATTCATAGATCCTATTGCACTAGCGTCATCTTCCGCCACGCTCTCATCCTTAGCCTCCGCCTCACCGACAACCTCCTGCTCAGAGGGTTCATCTGTCGCAAAAGCGACGACGGGCAAAAGTCCTTCCAGCGTTAAGAATAGGGATAAAATCAGCACAAGAAGCACCTTGGATCGAACAATCCTCATTCTCATAGGGCCCTCCTTTATTGACCAAAAACAGCAGTGAAAGCAATTGGCACGGCCTTACACATATTTTAAATATCCAACATTAAAGGGTCATGACAAATAGCGTTACAACCATGTTGTACAACAGGCAATAAAAAGGGTGAATACAGCAGAAATAGAAAGTGCATGATTGAAAGGCCAGTCTCTGAATAGTCCGCTTTTCAGCGTCTTGCATCGAAAGGTGGACCCAAAATGAAGAAAACCGCGCCCGTCTTATTCATAAGCAGTTTACTTACCATGCTCGCCTTATTTGTTGCCCCCTCGCAAGCGGCGGCATACACCGCAAAAGGCATAACCAATGCAACTGGCCTTGCGTACGACGATGTCTACGGCGTTGTAAACGACAGGGCAATCATGAAAGTCCAACAATGGCTCAATCGACCTTGTCGACTCTAATGGTGCGGTTAAACGAGCAACAAAGAACGGCACCGGTTGGTACATTAACGACGCGCCGAGCTGGAACAACCCACTGGAATCCGCGTTGGCCACCTTCGGCAACGGCTACATTACACTTTCCAACACCGTTACCGACAATGGCGGGTTATTTACGTGCGGCTTGGCAGATGCGACGACGGGCGAAGACCTTATTACCCTTAACAAAACTACGGACGACATCGCCATCTCGCCCGACGGCAGCAGATATGTAGTCGCAAACTACTACCAAAAAACCGTAACGCTCTCGCTCTACCAAGGCCACTCATCTACCCTTCTGGACACCATAGACATTATGGGCACGACCGAAGCAACTGTAGAGTGGACCAACAGCGCAAACGAGTTCCTGGCAACCATCAGGTTTATCGAAGACGGCGACGAGCACATTAGCGAAGATCCCGAGGATCATTACTACACCATCGATGGCGACAACCTCAAGGAGACTAAAGACCCCACGGGCGTAAAGACCACGGTGCAGGGCAAAAACCACAAAGGCGAATCGTTTACGGTCACAACAAGCGCCGCGACCAAGCTCGCATCGATAACCTATAACGGAACGACAACAACCCTGCCAAGCACCTACAGCGAAGTCAACGTTCAGGGTGACTATATTTTTACCACGGATGACAAAACGCTCATCAAGGAATGCTTCGACTACCGCGGCACCAAGGTCACCCTGTTCAAGAGCTACAGGTCGGTAGTGGCCTTCCCCGGAGGCCAAAAGTATCTCTGCCATATATATGAGCCCGTAAACGGCAGGTACGTTCACCGATTCTTCGTGCTGTCATACGACGGAAAACAGATTGCCAGCATCTCGAGCGATGACGTGACGGGCGACACCATCGAGGAAGCGAACCTGACCACCTGCGGCAAATATGCGCAATTAAATTACAACGACGGCTTTACGTGGTACTCTGCGCTCATTAACGAAAACGGAAAAGTCCTCTTAACAGGTTTTGAGAACTGCACTCTCGTAAACGGCTACGTCATCGCCACCGAAGACGCAGAAACAGAATACGCAGAAACATATGTCTACAACTCCGACACGCTCAATTTCATCGGAAGCGTTGAGGCCAGCGATTCGCTTACGCCAATCACGGTCAACAAAAAGACCTACTTTGTTGCAAACCCCGTCGACAAGGAGACCTCTGCAGCCACGGCGCGCGTCTACGATCCCCAAAACGAGCTTAAGCCCCTCACGATTGGCACATACTCCGTCGCAACAATTAAGACCGAGACATACAGGACGAACAATTCCCCATACAACCCTTCCACCAAGGCCTGGTGGGCCCAGGACTCTCGCGGATACTGGGGCATGGTTAAAGACAACGGCACCATAATTGTTCCGTTTAAGTATTCCGAGTACTGCGATTTGAACCTTTCCGATTCCAAGGTATTGGTTAAATCAAACGGCAAATGGTGGTTCTACGACACAACCGAGACCAGCAACCCCAATCCCGATCCAACGCCCGATCCGACGCCCGATCCTACTCCCGATCCCAACCCCGATCCCAATCCGGATCCCCAGCCTCAGCCCAACCCCAATCAAAACGGCCTGCACCGTATCTTCGGCCAAACAAGGTATCAGACGATGGCGGCACTCGTCGAAAAGGGTGAATGGGAGCAGGGCGGCATCGCAATCGTGGCATCAGGCGCCAATTTCCCCGATGCGCTTTCCGCATCCTCGCTGGCTGGACTCTTGGATGCCCCCGTCATCCTTACCGAAAATTCAGGGCTCAGAACCGATGCATCAGATGAGCTCAAAAGGCTTGCACCTACCAGGGTGTATGTCATAGGTGGCGAAAGCGCCATTAGCGCCTCCACCTATAAGCAGATCCAGAACATCACGGGAAAGAAATGCACGGTTGAACGCATTGCCGGCCAGACTCGTTACGAGACGTGCATGAAGATCGCAAGCCACCCGGCCTTTAAACAGGCCAAGACGGTGATCATCGTAACGGGCACCAATTATGCCGACGCCCTATCGATAAGTCCTTACGCGTATAAAAAGGGGTATCCGATCCTGCTCTGCGATCCCGTGAAGGGCTTAACAAATGAAGAGTTCGACTTTGTGCACGAGATGTGCTACGTCTACGCAATCCTTGTCGGAGGCACAAACGCTGTACCCCAGCATGTAGAAACCCAGCTCAAGTGGCTTGCACTTAACGATCAGATCAGGCTTTCCGGTGCGACAAGGTACGAAACGAGCGCCGAAATCCTCGACTTTGAAACCCATACCACCCGAATCAAAACCGACGGAGTGTTCTTGGCAACCGGCAATAATTTCCCCGACGCCTTGGCAGCCGACCCCGTTGCCGCCAAGAAGTGTACCGTTCTCCTGCTTGTCGACCCCGGCATGCAAACCACATGCAAAACGCTAGGCGAGTACAAGGGCTCGATTTCGAATGCTTATATTGTAGGAGGAACGGCAGTCGTTCCCCAGAATGACGCCCAAACCCTCGCAGAGGCTCTCGGCCTAAAGGTTCTATAGCTAGCCACCTATAAGTAGATTGTATCTATAGAACAAAAGCCCCCTTGAGGAAACTCGATACACGAGCTTTCCTCAAGGGGGCAATTTCATGCCAAGAGTCATCAAAGGCGCACTAATGCCTAGTCAAGACAAGCATCTAAGCTGTCATCACGAACGAGATCGGCAAACGGTTTGGGTAAAACGCCTTTGGACTCAAGCTCACCAAGAAGGCTCGCCAGAATAACATCATTGCCGCCAGCCTCGGTATTAACGTGGCATAGGGCAATTTCCTGAGTATCGGGCACATACTCCAAAAGCTGATCGGCTGTTGCGGCAACAACAGGAACACCGGCAATGGTCTCGATTACCTTAAGCCATACGTCGTCGGCTACAAGACAATGCTTCTTAATAAGATCGGCATCGTAGGTCATAGGCGGAAAGAGCTTAGGATCGAACAGCGTGCCAGCACCCGTAGTTGCAAACAAACGCATCGACGGACGACCGACCAGTTCTTCATGATAATGCGGAGCCTCATAAATCCACTGGTCGTACGGCTTAAGCGAGCCATCATCATTAAACATAATCAAATGCGTACGAGAAGCCACAATGGCATCGGGATGCGAAGCGTGACACGCCAAAAGCGTCTCGATCATGTTCCTGCGATAGATAAGGTCATCATCAATCGTAACCACTAGATCATCGGGAAAGTCGCGAAATGCCCAATAATACTACTTGTGCGGCTTAAGGTCCTCATCTACCCAACGGATCTCAAAGTCAATCCATAGCATCTCATTGAGCGAATCGGGTAGATCGGCTTCCCTATTGGGAAAATCGCTCTTTGCCAAATAGAGGACAACTTTATCGGGAAGCCGTGACTGGCTAAAAATAGACCGAAGCGTCATCCAAATGGTATTCATGCGAGGAGGATACGATGTGAGCGTCACGATGACCCGGCGCTCTCCAGCAACACTGGTGCGTGCATGCTCCATCATGCGTCGAAGCTTGTTCTTCTTGTCTGCCATCCATGAAACATCGGACATTCTTATTACTCCTCTTTCGGACCATCTAAAGCGACTGCATACATTTAGCATTTTTGAGCAGATAAACCAGCCACGTCAATGCAAACATACACTAATAAAGGTCGAGTCCCAGCGTGCGAGCAAGAGACAAGGCATCGATTGCCGAAACAGCGCTCGTGCCGCCAACGACAGTTGCGACATTAACGCTTCCGCGGTAATTCGCAAGAACAGTATGGGCATATTCAATGCCAGGATCGACGAGCAGCAACGGGGCACGCAGCATTCCTGCGACAGGACCCGCAGCAAGCGCATCCGGGAAGTTCTTACCCGTTGCCAAGTATACGTTCGAAACATTCATACCAGCGTTCACAGCATACGACATAATCTTGGCGCTCGTCTCGTAACGCGTGGCTCCAGCAAGGCGCGTAATAGAACCGGATGAGATACCAGCGCTCGTTAGCTGATGTTTTACGCGGTCGGGAACAGCGGCGGTGCCACCAACAAGAATCGCACGCTTAAAGCCAGCTCCAGAAATGTAGGAGATAGCGTCGGCGGAAAGTCCATCGGAGCCGCACAGGAAGATGGGCGACTTATAGACAAACACAAACGGACTGACGGACAGCGCGTCAGCGTAGTTAAACCCGGTAGCTACGATCAAGGTATCGGAAGCAGTGCTCTTTTGACGCACGCGCTTGGCAATTGCAAGACTCGTCTCTAGACGCGTGTCGCCTGCGATGCGGAATACCTTGCAGCCGTCAGCCGCATAATATGCAGCGGTATCGACCGCCGACTTCGAAACCGCGGCTTCGCCACCAACAACGTAAATAACATTAGGGCTTAGCTGCTCGATCATGTCGGCAGCATCGACAGAAAGCGAATTGGGTTCGGTCAGGACGATAGGCGCATCGTAGGCCCCAGCGAGCGATGCCGCAGCAAGGGCGTCAGGATAGTTAGAACCGCTCGCAAGCACAACGGTACGCTCGGCCTTCCAAGGATCCTTGGGGAGCAAAGCGGCCATAGTTGCATCGCGCGTCTCACTGGCAGCGCGATACATGCCGGGCACGGGGCAGGCAGGACCCTTATATTCCGGATACTCGCGATTGCCATAGTCGGTATATGGACTCGTATAAGCGGCGGCCCAACCATAATGATTAAGTTCGTCGCGCATCGTGCTGTCGCAACGCAAGAACAGCTCGTGGCTCACATCGCGAAAATATCCTCCGTCGTTCCCTTCAGGATATTATGTTGACGTATGCAGAATAGGATCGTCCCATGTAACGTCAACGTGATACCAGGCGTTATTTTCCATCTGAACCATATTCCATGCATGCTGCATAGAATCACTACCCACATATACTGCAGGAACGCCGGCGCGCCTCAGAAGCAGCTTGTAAGCAAGCGAGTAACCCTGACAGACTGCTTTACCGTTTGCAAGTGCACCATACGCCGTGCGTGAAGGAGATACCGCCTCATTCACAGCAGACCTGTCATAGACACAATTCCGCACCAGATAGTCATGGAGCGCCTGAACGATCTGGAATCGCGTAGCGTTGCTGGGAATCCAAGTCAACGCCTCCGAAACCTTAGCCTCGGTCGCATTGATAACATCCGGCACCGTATTGGTGGGAACCACGTAGTACAGCGAAATTGAAGTCAAGCGTTCCGTGCGCTGAGGACTGCTATTCCCGTTGGAGTCGATATACCCAAATCCAAACTGTGATGCGGCCCAATAATATTCAGGATCTACTGCGACGATACCCAAGGCATCCCAGAAATCGCCAACGGTATAGCCCCCATCGGACACATCGACAGAAGACAAACAGTTGCCCCACCCGGCAGTAATACGAACGACAATTTCGGAAGCTGCCTTGGAAATGGACTCGCCATCAACCGAAGCCGCCATGGCATCGGAGGTATCGGAGCCGTCACCGTCCTGCACAACGTAATCAAACGCATCGACCGTGTCATAGCAAATTGGCTCGCCATAACCCACCGTCGGAACGAAGGCAGACACCACCGCCAAGACTAGGAGCAATAGGACAGCTGGAGCTTGTTTCTTAACTAGCATGTCTCCCCCCCTCGGGTCGAAAACATATGTCAATACCATTCTCTCCGGTAATGCGCATGCTTAGACAACCCATGTGCACGGAGGGTCATTTGATTCGGCAAACGGTCAAGCCGCGACGATATGATTAACCAAAATGCACACGCATACAGGATAAATGTTGTGCAACAGGCAGGAATGCCTTACAAACAGGCGCAAGCAACGGTCTCTAAAATTAAAACCGCCGGCGCCCCCTAGCAGGTACGCTGGCGGTCTATCAAAACGCAATCCCGATTCAATAACCAACACTTCTCGTTAAATGCCAAGAACCCTGGCGATCGCCAGCCTGTCCTCCTCGGGCACGGCGGCCGTTCCGCCGACGACGGTGGCAGAGCTCACCTCGCCCCTGAACCCGGACAGGTAGGCGCAGGCATACTCCGCCCCGGGGTCGACGAGCAGCAGCGGGGAGCGGGAGCGGCCGGCGAGCGGCCCCGCGGAGAGCGCGTCCGGGAAGTTCATACCCGTCGCGAGTAACACCCCGTCCATCGTGAAGCCCAGGCCCGACGCGAGCTCGAAATCGGCGATCCTGGAGCTCGTCTCGAAACGGGTGGCGCCACTGAGACGAGTAACGTCCCTGATGCCGGCAGATTGGAGCTGACCCTCCACCGAGGCGGGAACCGCAGCGGTTCCGCCAACGATGACCGCCCTAGAGTACCCGCCCGATCGAATCGACTCGACCGCAGCGCCGGCGAGGCCGGAGGCGCTATCGCACAGCAGCACCGGGCTACCGGAGGCAAAGGCGTAGGGGCTCACGGAGAGCGCGTCGGCGTAGTTGCCGCCCGTGGCGACGATCACGGTGTCGGAGGACTTGGGGTTGATCTCGGCGGCCACCAGACTCGTCTCGTAGCGCGTCTGGCCCGCGACGCGGAACACGGCGCAGCCGAAACCTAGCAGCTCCTTTACTTGACGCTCAACATCGGGCGATACCGCTGCATTGCCGCCCACGATGAATACCTTGGAGGGGCAGAGCGACTCGAGCCTGCCCCTGGCGGCGTCCGAGAGGCCGTTGGGGTCCGTCAGCAGGATCGGGGCGTCGAGCCCGCCGGAGAGGGAGGAGGCCGCCAGCGCGTCGGGGTAGTTGGCCCCGCTCGCCAGGATCACCGACCCGCCAACGGCCCAGTTGCCGCGCCCGGCGAGACTGGCCATGGTGTCGTAGCGCGTGTCGCCGGAAACCCTCCCGACGCCCCCTTTGGCCGGCTCGGGTTCAGAGGAGTCGAAGATGAAGCCGTAGTAGGGCAACCCAATCGCAGCGCGATCAGTCGAGAGAACCCTGACGTAGTACGTGCCAGGCTCGAGGGTTCCGAAGTCAAGGCCCGCCAGCTGCTCCGCACCGCTTTGGGCGACGATGCTGGAACCCGTGTCGCGGTTGTTGAGTATGTTCCCCTGGGCATCGGTAAGCGCAAACACCAGGCGAGCGTTGGTGGCCAAGCTCATGGAGTAACGGCCGCGCCTAGCCACCGTGAACTTGAAGTAGTCGATATCGCCAAAGCCGCCGGTGGTCGCATAGTAATTCGACCCGGCGAAAAAGCGCCCGACCTCGACAGGGGTAGCGTCACCGGCGATAGTATGACCGTCAGCGGTTCCATTATTATCTTCAACCTCGTAGATCGTGTTAGCGGGCTCACCAAAACGAGTCACGGAGTAGCTTGCATAGACGGAGCCACCGTAAGGCTTTGGACTGCCGATATACTGAAAATAGTATGTACCGGCCGGAAGGGCAAAGAACCCATAGTCACCGCCATCCGAAGGCGACCAGGACTGAATAATGTCGCCGTTATCGTTTCTGATGGAGCAGAGGACCGTATCGATACCCAAAAAACCAGTGCGAATGCGGACCATACCACCTCTATCGAGGACAATACGGTAGTCGGTAGTATTGACCTTCTTGGTCCAACTCGTGGAGACCGTTTTACCCTCGACCATATCTTGATCGAATTCGATTACCGGTCGCACAATCTTAAAGGTCATCTCGTGCTTGCCGTTAAAGTTACCCTTGCCCGAAACGGTGACACGAGCCGTGCCAACCTCAACGTTGTCGGAATAAGACAGATCGTAGTCCTTGCCCCTGGCAAGCGTCTTTCCGTTAAAGTGAACAAGAACATCAGGCTCAATCGCGTTGCCAGTGTATGAAACATCGCTAATCGGCGCGAAATAAGCGTCACCGATGTCCGCGGGAAGAATATTGAAGCTTGTCGATGTTTCCCCAATATAGCTGGAATAATACATGCTCTCGCACGCAGAGACCGTAGCCTTGCCAACGTTAACGTTATTTGAATAACGGAGGCTGCACTCTCTTGCTTGATCGACCTCGGCACCAGATGCGTTCCTGAGCACTACGCTGGGGTAAATCTCCGAACCCGTGTAGACCCGGTCCTCGATCTTGTCAAAGCTGCAATCTGAAAGCAACGAACGATCGAGCGACTCGACGATGGGCACCCCGACCACAGCACTGCCCGTATAGCGCCCGATGCCGGTAACGGTCACCAAACCGTTGCCAACCTTATCGCAGTTGGAATATGAAAGCGCATAATCGGCGCCTTCAACAAAAGACGAGGAAGCCTTTAATTTAGGCGTCAACGCGAACCCAGGCTTAAGCTGGTAAACGGACTGCTCAAAGTCATAGCTTGTAAGGAGTAGGTCAGCGACCGAGAGCTTTCGCACAATGTTGAATCCGAGGGATTGCGAACCAGTAAGTCCGTTGATGCCGCGCACAACAACCGCGGCAGAGCCCGGCTCAGTATTGGAGCGATAACTCACCTCGTAGTCAACACCATCCCTCAGCTCAACATAGACGCCCGAGCCACTATAAAGCGAAACGCTGACGACCGGCTCGACGGCGGAGCCGGTGTACAAGAAACTGTACTTGCTGCCTTTCAGCACATATGAATACCTGTCAGCGCTGGAAGGTGGGTCGAGGCGAACATTGCAATCGGACAGGTCGAAATCCGACTTGCGGAGGATATGGAACTGAACTCGAACCTCACCGGTATACCTGCCACGGCCCTGGACGATAGCAGTTCCCGTACCGGGATCGACGTTATCCTCAAACAAAACCGTATAGTCCCGGCCCTCGACCGGGGCGTCTTCGGACCTCGAAGCACCGCCGTTTCCGTAGGCCTCGTCATAGCTCTCAGTATTCAGGCGGACGTCCACCCTGGGGCAAACCTCCCCACCGGTATAGAAAGCATCGTATGCATGGGCCGTACAGTAGGTGCTCAAGTCGATAATATCAACGATTGCGAAATCAACTGAGCTGCTACCGATGTAGTCACCCATGCCGTTAATTGTGGCATGGCCGGTCCCCAAAGCATTGTTATTAGCGTAAATCACCTTATAGTCAACGCCCTCGCGAAGAACGGCGCCACCGTCCTTAGTCGAAACGAAGACACGAGGTTCAATCGCACTTCCCTTATACAGATAGACATTCCGTTTAGTGGAAACGAGACACTCCCCAAGATCGCCCTTCGCGATCTGGAAGTAGACAGTCTTTTCGCCAGTAAAGTTGCCCTTACCCTTTATGGTGACAGAAGCGGTCCCTACCTTCCCGTTATCGAAATAGGAGACGTCGAAGTCCTTGTCCACGGAGAGCTCTTGCCCACCGAAAGTCACCGAGACGCCAGGTTCTGCCTTACCATTCTTAAGAAGGCAGGGAGAAATAGGGGCTGTGTCGGCGGAATTGATATCAGCAGGAAGGATCCTGTATTCAACCTTCTTGTTCTCAGTCGTTCCGTCTTTCCAGCAGTCAAGAACGGGATCATCGAGGGCAAGCTCGACAGAATACTCCCCCACATTGACGCCGCCGGCATTTTTAACGACATGAATGCCATCAATGCTGACCGAAGGAGCCTGAACAGATCCGGAATAGACAAGCTCCTTAATAGTGGGAACGGCAATCACACTGCGGCCGACAATAACCGATACTTCGATTCCCTTCACGACCTCATAGTTTTTGGTATCGGATGGAGTGAACGTCGCCTCAATGCTCTTTGACCCATACCAATCGATACGCATGCTCGGATCCGACCAGGAGAAACCTTCCGGAAGCTTGACGTCAGAGAGCTTTTTGCCGTAGACGCCCTTTAGCGTAGCGGGAACCGTGTAGCTCGGCTTTGCCTTGGCGATGGAGAACGGTACCTCGCACGTCCCGGTGTAGAAGCCGGAACCCTTCACAACGGCTGCTGCCTTGCCCGCAGCGACGTTATCGCGATACGAAACGGAGAAGGAGTCCGCAGGGACCACCTTGGAGGCAACGGCGGGCTCATGGGCCTTGCCGGTGTAGACGAGCCCATCGGCATCAACCGAGAACATCGACGCCTCGACGGGCCTGGTCACGCGGACCTTGGCCTCGATGTCCTCGGCGCCGGTGTGGTTGTCGTCGGGCGCGGCGTACCTGCACTTGAACGTGTTCTCCCCGGGGTCTCCGACGGAGAGCGACGGGTCCTCCCACGAGAAGCCCTCGGGGAGCTTGACGTCAGAGAGCTTCTCCCCGTAGGCCGCCTTGAGCCCAGTCGGAACTTTATAGTCAGCCGGAACCTTATTGATTGAAAAATGAAATACCTGCTCGCCGCGGAAAACACCGTCGCCGGCAACTTTAACCGTAGCGGTGCCGCAGTTCACGTTGTCAAAGTAGGAGAGGATATAATCTTCCCCTTCTTTTAAGCCATCTAGCGAAGAAACTCGCTTACACACCGCCTTACCAGTGTAGCGTTCGTCAGTCAAATCAACTTCAAATTTAGCTTTGGAGAAATCGGCAACCGCTACATAGGAATCCGCGGTAAGTGCAGGAACCTTACTCGAAAGAACCCCAGAACTATTCTCCCATCCAATCGCAAAACCCTTATATTTATTGGGAATAGCTGTCGTAATCATCTCATTACATTTACTCCCCAACTTCAGTGACTTCAATGAGCCATCGTCGAGAAACATATTTGTACCCCAGGAATCATCGACGCACGAGGAGTCAAAAGAAGATAAGTCCAGCGACACAAGAGAAGAGCAACCCGCAAACATTTGATGCATCGTCACAACCTTTGGCGTTTTGAACGACGAGACGTCAAGGGTCTGAAGACATGGACAGCCGGCGAACATGCTATCCATTGCCGTAACAGCAGAAGTATCAAAAGAAGTTAGGTTGATAGACGCTAAGGACTTGCAGCCAAAGAACATTCCACCCATATCCGTTACGGAGGAAGTGTCAAAAGACGAAAGGTCAATAGAGGTGATGGACGAGCAGGACGAAAACATGCTGCGCATTTCCGTAACAGAAGATGTTACAAGGGAAGAAAGATCAAGGGATGTAAGGGAAGAGCAGCCGTCGAACAACCCAGACATATCCCCTACCAAAGATGTATCAAGCGAAGAAAGGTCAAGCGATGCCAGGGAAGAGCACCCACAGAACATGTTCCACATGTTTCGCACCGATGAGGTATCGAGCGGAGTAAGATCGAGTGACGTCAGGGAAGAGCACTGATAGAACATATGGCTCATGTTGGAAACGGAAGAAGTGTCGAGCCAAGAAGTGTCAAGGGACTCGAGAGAAGAGCAAGCGTAAAACATAAAGCTAGTGTCGGTGACACTCGAGATATCGATAGCTGAAATATTCAGATCAACGAGTGACCAACAGCGATAGAACATGTATGCGGCACTTTGTCCTGTTACAAGAACATCGGATACGTCAATCGATTCAAGTTTCCGGCAGTCTCCGAATAAAAGACGGTCCACGGAGATTCGACCCTCCGTCTTGACACTTTTTATATCCTTACCAAATAGCTTTGCCGAATTGACTGTACCGTCATACGATCCCGTTGCCGCCCCGTCAATAGGCCTCAAAATTACATTTTTATTGGCATCTTTGGACCATTCGAGGGTTCCCAGGCGATTCCAAACGAGCTCCTCGTCAGAAACAGAAGCAGGCGTAGCATCGCCAGAATTGGTGGCGTCGTCATCGCTCTGAGTATTCTGTATGGCGTTGTCAGCGCCTACAACGCTATCGGCACCCGAAGCAGCCTCATCCTTCTCAGGAGAAGCCGGCGCGGACTCATTTGAGTTGCCGCCATTGGAGGGAGCATCGGACGAGTCGTTCTCAGCATCCGCACCCTCTTCGCTGGCAGGAATCTCGACATAGTCGCTCCCCCGCTCCAAGCCAAGAGCAATTGCCTGAACAGGGCACTGCTGGAACAGGAGTGCGGTGGTAACAACGAGCTGAACAGCTACGCATGCGCATTTACGGAGGGCTTTCATAGTACAGGTCCTTCTTCTCGCGAGGTGCCAATCATCCAAATTTGATGATACGCCCGTGCGCGAACCAAATGTTGAGCAACAAATGCGAGCGGCTGTTATCCGACAACAAGCGGACCGGCACATTTTCTAAATAGGACATATCAATAAATGCTGCGCAACAAAAATCTGCCAATCTAAAAGTTTTGGGGGAGCGCATATGGTTCATCGAAGATGTCCAGCTTCATTTCCCAACCGCCAGCGAACGCGAAAACCTCGTGCAAACTGCGGCGTCAATACGGCCGATCACAAATAACGCGGTAAGATTAATCATCGAATTACCACTATCGGATTCCTAAAACGTTAACTTTGCAGGGAGATATCTATGAACATCACCGTCGCAGGCCTTGGCTATGTAGGCCTCTCGCTTGCTTGCCTGCTTTCCAAGCATAACGACGTGGTCGCCATCGACATCAACGAGCGCAGAGTTGCCGATATTAACAACGGCGTCTCTCCCATTAAAGATTCCTACATCGAGGCATATCTGGCAGATCGCCCCTCCACCCTGCATGCGACAACGGACTCCGCCACGGCGTACGCAAACGCGGACTATGTCGTCATCGCAACGCCAACCAACTACGACGACGTCACCCACTACTTTGATACCTCAAGCATCGAGAGTGTCGTAAACCTAGTCCAAGAGCAGAACCCTCACGCCGCCATTGTCATTAAGTCCACCATCCCCGTTGGTTACACCAAGGATGTAAGCGCTAAATACCCCAAGCTCCAGATCATCTTCTCCCCTGAGTTTTTGCGCGAGGGCCATGCGCTCGAGGACAACCTGCACCCCAGTCGCATCGTCGCCGGCATCACGAAGGCCGCCGACCGCAAGACCGCCCAAGCCTTCGTCGATCTTTTGGACGAAGGCTCCGAGGATGCAGGAACAGAAATCCTAGTTACGGGCTCCACCGAAGCCGAGGCCATCAAGCTCTTTGCCAACACATATCTGGCGCTGAGGGTTTCGTACTTTAACGAGCTCGACACCTATGCCAAAAGTAAAGGCCTCAACACGCGCGATATCATCCAGGGCGTTTGCCTGGACCCGCGCATCGGGACCCACTACAACAACCCCAGCTTCGGCTACGGCGGGTACTGCCTGCCCAAGGATTCCAAGCAGCTCCTCGCCAACTTCCAGGACGTCCCCCAAAACCTGATTCGCGCCATCGTCGATTCCAACAGCACGCGAAAGCAGTTTATCGTCGATCAAGTTCTGGCGATGCAGCCGAAGGTCGTCGGCGCATTCCGCCTCACCATGAAGAGCGGTTCGGACAACTTCAGGCAGAGCTCGACACTCGATGTAATCGACAAGCTTAGGACTCACGGAGTCGAGGTCATCGTTTACGAACCCTCCAGTTCCCTCGATACACTCCAAGGCTGCCGCGTCGTCAACGACCTCGTCTTATTTAAGCAGGCAAGCGACGTGATCATCGCCAATCGCTACGACAGCGTTCTCGACGATGTGACAGACAAGGTTTACACGCGAGACCTCTGGCAGAGGGATTAGCACCAGTAAAAGTTGTTGCGCAACAGTTTTCACATTTCCCCTCATATACTCTGAAGTACATAGGCAACCTATGAGAGGTGGTTTTATGCGAAGCGAACAAGCGCAGTCAAAATGCTTCCTAGGAAGACTTTGTTTGCCCTTTTTAGGAGCCCTTTTTGTACTGGCATCTCTGCCGCTCTTCGCGACGGAAGCGCTAGCTTTACAGGTTAATGTCCAGCGCGTGGCAGGCGACACGCGCTACGACACAATGTCGGAATTGATTTCGAACGTTGGCGGATGGAGCGCATCCGATAAGGTAATACTTGCCAGTGGCACAAATTATCCTGACGCGCTGTCTGCCTCTGCGTTAGCCGGCGTACATGACGCCCCAATTATCCTTACAGACCCCACTGAGCTATCAAGCAAGGCAGCTGCAACAATTAAACAGCTTGGCCCGTCAACCATTTATGTTGTTGGCGGCCCTTCAGCCGTGAGCGACGCGGCACTACAGGCGGCAAGCAATATATGCGGAAGCAATACGATTCGGCTATACGGCTCAACTCGATACGAAACTAGCCTCGAGATCTTGCGCCAATGCAATTCTTCGTCTGACACAGTAATTGTCGCTACAGGCGCAAATTACGCAGATTCCCTATCGATAAGCCCATTCGCGTATGTAACCAAGAGTCCCATCGTATTGTGCGACCCTTACGGCGGCATCACGCAAGAGGCTGTCGAAGCAATTCGCGCAGGAGGATTCTCCAGGGCAATCCTTGTTGGCGGCAACGCAGCTGTCCCCGATGTCGTGATCTCTCAACTCAATAATGCAAATATTGCCACCGATGGAATTCGCCGTCTGAGTGGAGCGACTCGCTACGAAACAAGTACGCAGATTACTGCTTTTGAAATATCGGAAACCAGCCTCTTTACGGCAGACCCGCTGGGATTTGCGACTGGATCAAACTACGTCGACGCCCTTGCAATGGGACCCTGCATGGGCAGAATCAACTCACCCCTTCTTCTTGTTGATAGTGGAGCACAAACAGCATGCGCTTACATTGAACGGTTTAAGGGCAATGTTGTCAACGCCTTCGTTGCTGGCGGCATTAACGCAGTATCCGACGATGACTATCAACGCATAGTTGTGGCGTTGACGCCGAATGATACACCAACGCAGCCGAAACCGAACCTCACGGACCTATCAGGCGCTCAAGTTAAAGTACCGCAACAACAATACACGGGCCAGCCGCTCACGCCGGCCCCCGAAGTCACCCTTGGTGATCAAAAGCTCAAAAAGGATGTCGATTACAGTGTCTCGTATTCGAACAATACTAAGGCTGGAACGGCAACCGTCACAGTTACTGGCATTAATCAATACACGGGAGTCGCCAAAGGCACTTTTGAAATTATCGATAAACCTTCCGTCTCCAAGCAGAGCGTAAATATACCCTCCCCCGCCAAGCTAACCTACAGCGGGTCCAGCCAAACCGCCATAGCCTCAAACGAAATCTATACCGTCAAGAACGGCGCGGCCACAAATGCGGGATCCTATAAGGCCACGCTTTCGCTCAAGGACAAAGACAGCTATCAGTGGGCTTCAACCGGCAACTCCGAAGACGTCGAAGTGAACTGGTCCATCTCTGCGGCAAGCATTTCGTCGGCCAAGGTCAGCGCCGCCAAACAGACGTTCAGCGGTCAAGCTCTGTCCCCTAGCGTCACTGTTAAGCTCGGTGACCGTACCCTTAAGAGCGGAACGGACTACGCCGTCTCATATTCCAACAATCAGCATGCGGGCACCGCCGAGGCAACCGTAACCGGCAAAGGCAACTACGCCGGCACCGCTAGCGGAACGTTCACCATCTCGCCCGCAAACATCTCGGAGGCGAGCATCAGCGTTGCAGCCCAAAACTACACCGGCTCGCAGCTTACGCCCGTACCCACGGTCACGCTCGACGGCAAGTCGCTCGAATCCGGTACGGACTTTACAACCTCCTACAGCAACAACGTCAAAGTCGGAACCGCAAACATTACCGTCACCGGCAAGGGCGACTACACTGGTTCGGCAACTTCGACGTTTAAGATCACTAGGGGTCAAGCAACAGTCAAAAAGGTAAAGGTCGGCGAAATTACCGTCACGGTCTACAGCTATCCCGATGGATACAGCTACGTTGACGTCCCCAATCAATGGCTTTCGATTAACACTTGCATCGACAACAATCGATGCGTCGAAGTGGCTGCAGTTTCCAAGGACAACGGCGCCAATGTTCAGCTCTGGGACAACAACGGTGTAACCGGCCAGATTTGGAAGTTCGCAGAGGAATCGGAGGGCGTATACCGCATAAAGAACGCCTACTCGAATAAGTACCTGAGCCTTGACTCTAGTCATAAAAATGAAGAAGGCGCCAACGTTCTTCAGTTGAGCTCAAGCGGTGGAGACGATCAGTTGTGGCGTGCCGAGGTCTATAACAACAAGTTGATGCTCATTAACGTGCATTCAAATTATGTCCTTGATTGCAATGGCGGATACGCCGACAACGGAACCAACGTACAGGTCTGGAGCCGCAACAATGGCAAGGGCCAGCTGTTTGAACTCAGGCCTGAGACGATTAAAACTAAAGGCACAAGATCCATTACGGTTGGCAACGTAAACGTTACCGAACACGCCTACGATAACGGAGATCGTTATTACGAAGTTCCCGAAGGAATGTACGTTATCCAGAGTTGCTCCGGCAACAATCAGGTCCTCGATGTTTACGGAGGCGGCAAGGATAACGGCGTCAACGTAATTTCTTGGGTCGACAACAACGGCAACGGACAGAAGTGGCAGTTCGTTAGGGTTGGAAATGGCATCTACAAAATAATCAGCGTTGTTTCGGGCAAGTGCCTTGAGGTTGCTGGCCAGGACTCAAACACCAACGACGGCAATGTCCAACAATGGGACTATGAAGACGGTTGGAGCAACAAGCTGTGGAAGCTGTGGCTCACCAAAGATAACAAACTTGTCTTCTTGAACACGGCCAGCTACCGTGCGCTGAACATTACGGGCAGCACAGCAACAAACGGTGCCAACGTGACCGTTCAAGACAGGAACCGAAGTGCCAACCAGTCCTGGACACTCAAGCGCACATCCAAGCAAATCGACCCCAATGAAGAGTGCAACCGCATTAGCGTGGAAACATGGAACGCCGTACGTGAGTACCGACAAAAACGAATATCGTGACAGCCACTCATGGAATGGCTGGAATGGGGTTGGAGAAAACCTAGCGACCGCACATGCGGGCGCCACAGGCAGGAGCATTGTTAACAGCTGGTGGGATGACAAGGGCCATCCCGATCTTGGACATCGAAAGAATTTAAACCGACCAGGAATGCGAGTGTGCGGCGTGAAGACGTCCTACAACGCCAATAACAATACTTATTACGTTTCAATGGTTTTCGCAGGAACAAATTTGGGAAACGGAGGAACAGGTGGCTCAAAACTTTAGACGCATTCCGCAAGAGGGCTGAAGAGGACGAACGTATAGCACCGATTCAAAGTCGAGTTTATAGAATTAGCATCATATAGCCGTCCTCGCTCTAATAACGCCTTAAGTCAGATTAGGCACCGAACCCTAAAGGACCTCGGTGCCGAAAGTGTACAGCAGAGATCTTTAGCAGATGGACTGACAGTAAGCCACCGATAAGCACGAGAATTCAATCCCTCGTGCAACAAATCTGGATTAAAGAGCGAAGGGGTCCCAAAAGGACCCCTTCGCTTTACGCATTAAAACACAGGTAGGCTACTTAATCTGCATATTCATAGCCTCTGAAAGGCTATTGGCAGTAGATTCACCAACCGCATTTACTCCACCGGCAATATAGGCAGCCGTCGGAACCATGTCCTGCATGTCAGGACGACCTGCGTAGTCCTCAGTCCACTTGCGTGCATACTGAACCGCCGAATCATTATCGTCATCAACCAAAAGAACAAAAGACCGCGAATGACCGGCGACAGGACCAGCCGCCAAAGCATCGGGGAAATTCTTTCCTGTAGCAAATATCGAACCGCTTAGTCCAAGAACGCTTGAATTATTAAATAACGAGGAAGCGCGTTCGGCGATTTTCACGCTTGTTTCGTAGCGCGTACTACCAAAATAGCGGTTATACGACACGCCAACGGACTCGAGCTGGGCCTCAACGGATGACGGAACGGCTTGATTGCCTCCAACGATCATGGCGTTTCTTATGCCCTTAGCTTTAAGAAAAGCTAATACGTCATCCGATAAACCAGCCATAGGATCGCACAAAAGGATGGGCATTTTACCCGCATATGCATAAGGACTTACAGACAGCGCATCGGCGAAGGTTGTGCCCGTAGCAATTATGACCTGCCAAGGCGCCTCCCCGTCGATATTGGCAACGTTATAGGCTGTTTTAGCTATGCGCAACGAAGTTTCGTATCTCGTCTGACCACTCAATCGCTGAATATAGGCTTGAGAATTGGCCTTCAGCTGATCCTCTACAGTTGAGGAAACAGCACTTTCGCCTCCGACAATATAAATAAAACTGGGATTGAGTTTTTGAATCTGTTCCTTAACCTCTGCGGTTAAATCACTCGGATCGGTCAGCAGAATAGGAGCTGGATCATAGCAGCCAGCCAGCGAAGACGCAGCGAGGGCATCAGGATAGTTAGTCGCAGAGGCCACAATAACGACGCCGTTTTTCCCAGCACTCATTAGGTCTACCAATCCACTCATGGTCTGATAGCGAGTGGCCCCGTTGATTCGAGTGAGCATCTTAGGCTGAGAGGGGTTAAATGGCTTGCCGGCATTGCGGTTCCAGTTAACTCGCCAAGTAACTTTAGGAGAATCAGCGCCCCTAGGATGCACGGTAAAAATGGTACCTGCTGGATTTCCTGTAGAGTCTTTAAGCGACTCGTTGTCAACTATCCAGCCATAATCCGAAATCCCGAGAACACCATATCCTTCAGGAAGCAAGTACTCAGGAGCGTTATAGTCCTCAAGGGGATTAAACCCTTCGGGCTCAATCCAGTTAGCAGGGTCCCAGCAACACATCTTTAATGATAGTCCCACTAAGCAATATCGGACATCAATAAAGGGTTGCACAGCCCAGTACAACCCTTTATTTCTTATGTCTGCAATAGCGCGATTCAACTCATCCATCGCTCAAAGCGAATTATCACTTATATAAAAACAGCAACTCAGCTATTTTTGGGGAGGCCTTATTAACAGCCAGAATGAACAAGAATGTCGCTCCAAAAACGATTACGGATAGAATCGACACTGAAGCAGAATAGCCTAAAGCACCCATTTGAGACATCGCAATAAACGGAGACTGAAACAAATCAATTACTGCATAATGCACTAAATAGATGCCGAAAGAAGCCCTAGAAACCAACTCAATCACATGGCAGCGATTTAGTCTTAAATAGTTGAATAGCAGTAAATATAAACAGCAGGATGCAATCAATAGCAGAAAATCGGAATACCAGAGCACATACCCACATTGGTAAACGGAAGATATAAATAACAAGGCAACTAGCAGGAAATAGCTGACTGCGCCTATAACTAAAACAATCCTCGATTTACAACGAACGTCAAAAGCGCCGCTCTGAACGAAGTAGCCAAAAACAATATACAGACCGTATGCTCCACCAAGAAATGAAATATCGAGAGCAGAGTTCCCGGCAATAGGCGAAAACCCAAAGACAACCGATATATTCGATATAAAGGGCAAAACGAACTGAACGATAAGCAGAACACCCAACGGTAAAGAAAAACTTCGAAACGAAAAATTACGAAAAACCACTGCAACAAAAGGCAGCGCAATATATATCCCAATAATCATAGGAAGATACCAGAGAACCGCACGGGGGCAGTTTTCCAGCATCAATAAAATACGAAAAGCCTGAAATATATCAAACGGCTGATCAAGAATTAGGATAGATCGGACATAATAAAACGCTGTGCAAAGGGCTGCAGAAACAACTAATGGAAGCAGCTTACGCTTATAAAACGAAACAACATCATCATTGCCCTTAACTAATTTAGAAAGAACAAGGCTTCCGGTCAAAAATAAAAACAGCGGCACGCCTATACGACCAAGCGCAAAGAAAGCCGAATAAGATAGCGTGATCCTCAACTGTGGTGCCGCAATCTTGCCATATAAGCGCTCGTTACAATGACAAACAACCACAAGCAAAATTGCAAGACATCTTATATAGTCAAGCTTATTAACCCTAGAGCCAATGGCCATATGAGCAGAAGACGGTTTCACATGATAACGACATAAATACTGCAAATTAGCAACACCCTTGACTCTAGTTTTACTGATCACTAACCAGACCGTGGCTAACGCTCAAAAATCACATCGCAACAGTAAGCAATGATCCATTAATCACTCAAAAAAACAAAGGCCGCCAACAAGCTGCAGACGACCCAACAAAAACAAGGTGCTCCATGGCGGATTCGAACCGTCGACCTTGGGATTAGAAGTCCCCTGCTCTATCCAACTGAGCTAATGGAGCGTATAAAAAGTGATTATACCCTAATTGAATTGATCGCGGTATGCTTTGCAAACCGCATCAACGGGACCGTCCATGCGAAGATCGCCTTTCTCGATCCACACAGCGCGCTGGCAAATACGCTCAACCTGATCCATTGAGTGCGAAACGAATAGGACAGTAACATCACCGGATTCAATAAAATGTTGAATTCGCCTTTCGCACTTTTCCTGGAAGAACACATCACCAACCGATAGCGTTTCATCAACAATCAAAATATCAGGCTCGGTAATCGTAGCAATTGCAAAGGCAATACGCGCCACCATACCCGAAGAAAAATTCTTTAGCGGCATATCAACAAAATCATTAAGCTCAGCAAAATCGATGATCCCATCAAAGTTTGCATCGATAAATTCCTTGGTATATCCGAGAAGCGAGCCGTTAAGGTAGATATTCTCGCGAGCCGTCAGCTCCGGGTCAAAACCGGCACCAAGCTCGATAAGCGGAGCAATGTTGCCATGAACCCTGACCTCGCCTTCGCTCGGCTCAAGAACGCCAGCAATGATCTTAAGCATAGTGGATTTACCGGATCCATTCGTTCCGACCAGACCAACGACCTCGCCCTGATGAACTTCGAATGAGATGTGTTTAAGTGCCCTAAACTCCTCAAAAAAGAGTTCGTGTTTCGCAAGCTTTATAAAATACTCTTTAAAGCTACCCAGCGACTCAGAAGCCATATTAAAGACCATAGAGACATCTTTGACTTCAACCGAAAGAGGCTTCTTCTCATAGTCAACCGAGGGCATAGCACCCGCTTGAATAACTCCAGACATACTATTCCCCTAGATATAAAGAATAAACTTATGCTCGCTCTTATGAAATACTGCATACCCTATAACCAGTGAAAAGACTGCCCATAGGACGCAAAAAACCAATACCTGTGTGGAAGGATTGCACTGAAACAGGAAGATATCACGCATGAAAGTCAAATAGTTATACATGGGGTTCGCATACATTAGAACCCTAAGGATATGTGGCATTCCGGCAATAAAATCTGTAGTCCAAAAAATAGGAGTAAAGTACGTCCAGGCGGTAATCACAACGCTCCAAAGATGGATCACATCTCTAAAGAAAACTGCAAGGGCAGAAAGCGCCAGACCAATACCCATGCAAAACAACATTAAAAGAATCAGACACACCGGAAGCCAAACAAGATGCCATGTGGGCACTACACGGAACCACAACATGACTAAGGCAACAGCAACAAGCGAAAAAGCAAAATTTACCAAGGCAAACAAAGCCTTTTGAACGGGAAATACCCAGCGATGGACTTTGACCTTCTTTAACAATGACGCTGCAGCAAGTATCGACGTCATGGCCTGCGATGTGGAATCGGACATAACGGCGAAAGTAACATTACCAACAATTAAGTAAAGCGGATACATCTCTGGCGTAATAGAACCATTTCGGCCCTGGGCAAAAATCGTCGAAAAAACGACCGCCATCACGATCATCATAAGCAAAGGATTAAGCACTGACCACGCGACGCCAAGAACGCTACGACGATATTTCAGCTTAAAATCCTTGGTAACTAGCTGTTTTAGGATGTAAAAATCCTTTTGAATATCATTGGCCGCGTGCGATTGAATACTCTTCGCACCAACGCGGCCATCCATGCTATTCGCCACAAACGACTCCTTAACAACAATATCATGTCGAGAGAGAAGTATATCCTCCCGTAGCTCGCAGAATGAACGGGCCCCTAAAAGAGGGGTATTAACCCATACTTTATCTAAAGAAAGGCATGGAGCGCACGCTCCATGCCTCGAAACAGACTCAGCTACTTCTTTCCCTGAACAGCTCTACCAATAGATTTAAGAACTTCACGCCGCGCAGAGCCAACGGGACATAACGGGTCAACTATTTTACGCAGCGGGCTGGTTTCAGAAACGGCCTTTTCGTGCATCAACAGCGGTGTGTCAGCTGAAGAACCGGATCCAACAAGCAAAGCAAGAAGCTTCTCATAGAAAGGTGTCTCACGGGCATACTTCCAATACAGCTGGCTACGATCGCAATAAGCGAACTTCCATGGCTTTTCAAACCCGGCATAGTGCACAATCCGCTCATGGCTACGCGACTCATTAAATGCATCAAAAACCTGGTGAGGAGCATAGCTGAACACGTTTGCGATGCGATTGCCACAATCAATCATAACGTTCCAGTCATAGTTAAGCCAGGTAACGCGCCCTTCGCAATGAGCATTCAACACATCCTGGTCGTTATAAATAAAACGATCGTCAGAAGCAAATTCGAGCCACTCTTCAATCGTGTGAAGACTCCGCATTTCACGCGTGTTAAGCAGCAGAACACCGGCCTGGAAGTAATCATAGGGGTTAGTCATCCCTAGTACCGTCTTGGCATACTTTAAACGCTCACCATTTTTCATGTTTAAGTTGCCTAGGAAATCGATATCCCGTGTTGCGCCGAGCAGGTTAGTACCGAGTTCGGTTTCATACAGCTCCGAAACGTCACCCTTAACAATAAGATCAGAATCAAGATAAAGGACTTTATTGTAGTAAGGCAATAGCTTCTGAATAAGGAAGCGATAATAAGTCTCAACACTAATATGCGGATTATTTGTAGTCAGCTCATATCGATCGATGATGGCAGAGACGCTGCAGAACCTCACACCGGCGTGGGGGAAAGCCCCAAAGAAGCTCTTCATACGAGTTTGGTTTTCCCCATTGATATCACGATGCAGCACGACGATATCGTAGCGATAGTCTGTAGAAGCATTTGCAAGCATTGAATAGATTGTGGTCGTAAGCATGGGGACATAATTATTGTCCGAGGCAAAGACAACAGGGATTATGGGGCGGGGATCGCCAGAAAGACGCGGAAGACCGAGTTCGCCATGATAATCTGGCTCAGTGAAGTGAACACACTGCAGCTCGGCAGTTTTCCAACCCTCACCAACACGCTCATGATGAAGCAAATAAATATTCAAGAGCCTTTCAGCAAGGTGACCGGGTGTGCGCAGGCCTTCCTTGCTGTATTTCGACATGTCTGTCGTATTAACAAACTCTTCGAGAATCGGGAATAACCATTCGCAATATGCGTTAAAAATGGCCCGCTTCATGATGAACATGTTGCAGAAGCGCGCGGTGTGCCCTTTGAGGAAAGCCTGAGCATCCTCAAGATACTCAGGATGCTGTTTACCGAGAATGGAAACGACTTTATCAAGATCCTCGACAAACAATTTGTCGGCAAGATCGTATTGCTTGCGAATGGTTGCAGAAGACCCGCAGTAAGGACGAATATCCTTACGCTCGGTCGTAATCACGTCAAATTCTTTCACGTATTTACGGACGCTATCGTCGTCAAGACAATACTCAGCCTGAGATTTAGCATCAATATAGGCGTCCATCACCTCGCCATAAAGATTTTCCTCATGGCGTTTTCGAGCAAAATCAAAATAGCGACGATAGTGACAAAAACCAACATAATCGCTGTCGGTATTCTTCCAAGCCCAATACTGCGTAGTCAGTTCGCAATACATAGGGTTTTGATCAGAAATATTCTCGCCGTCGTTATCCTGGAATGCCCAGTGGAAAATATCACTTCGAGATGAACAACCGACCTGAACAGGCTGGAATAATTCGCTATCGAACAAATCGACTCTTTTATGAGTTGATACAAAGATCCGGATATCTTGTTTCGCGCAACAACGCTTTTTTGCCCTCTCTTCAACTTCGCAAATATGAAGCTTGGCAGCATCAGCGAAATCCATAAGGCGATTGGAAACAAAATAATCTGTACCTGCCATTGATTTGGCCTCGCGATACCAAGCCCTTAATGTTTCTACCGAAACATCGCCACTGTCATTTACCCACTCCGCATAAGCTGCATCACGAGTCAGGCGCATAACTTGTTCAGCAACTTCCAAGTCACCAACCACGGAAGCCGCTTTTTTAGCTGCATCGATTTTATTGGAATTATCTACGCGAACAAACCAATCGTTAAATAGAAGATCCATCAACTTTGTCTTACCGCCACTAAAGGCCATAGACAAATCAAATTTATTGAAATTCTCGGAGAATTCTGCCATATGTGTCACAGAACTCCAGAAGCCCTGAGTGCTCCGCAGGAAAGAGTCAGGCGACATCTTGGACCCTGAGTTAACTCCGCGACCCAAATAATACTTAAGCCCGACAATATCGTTACAGGTAAGCTGAGAATCTGCCTCTGCAAGAGCAACAAAACATTCGTAACCGTCTTGAGCGCGACCCATCCTATCGTTTGTCATATCGGAGAACGCTCGTTTAAAGTAACGGGCGTCATAAGCACGTTGTGTGATGCGCCAATCCTGGCGATAACCAGCCTCGCTGCTGAATGCAGCGTTACAGATATCCGAACCGTTCAAAGGCTCAATATCACGATTAACATAGGACTCAAATTCAATACGTTCTTGCTCAGATACGCCCGCATTTACAACCTTAATCCCAAAATGGTAGATGTCTGCAGGATGAGCAAGAGAGTAGTCATTGAGCTCTGAAAGAAAGCCGGGCTCAAGTTCGTCATCAGAATCTAAAAGAATAATGAGATCGCCAGAGCATTGTTCGACAGCAGATTTGCGACCAAGATGAACGCCATCGTTGTGCGATTTAATAATGGGCTTAACACGGCTATCGCGCTCGGCGTAGTCTTTAAGAATTGAAGCAGTATTATCAGGACTGCCGTCGTCGACAATAATCAATTCAAAATCAGCAAAAGACTGATGCAGCACGCTATCGATGCAGGCAGGCAGGTATTCCGCGTCTTTATAGGAAGAAACACAAATAGAAAAACGAGACAAGACTACGCTCCTAATCATAAGTGAGAGCAAACACGAATCAGCATAATGCAGCTTGGCTAAAGCTAATCCATGAAAAACTGGAAACATAAAATAGGCGGTGTCCAGTCGTTCAAAACGAATCGACCAGAATAAAGCTCAGAGATGCCAAGAGGGTCAAGATCTAACTGTGTATCAATTGAAATAAGTTCCTTCGAATTTCAACTAACATGGCGTTAATAGACAAACACAAAAATAAAGAGAAAATAATCTCCACCCAGTGATTAACGAATGGCACAGAACCCAAAACACCAAGTATCGAAACGTGAAACATATAAACGTTTCCACTTGACTCGCCCAAATATTTGAAAAAACTACCCAAGAGGGAGTCTTCTCTTGCGATTTGAGTCATCAGAAGGATTAAACAGAATGCAATAAACGAATCAACCATTAAGTTCAATTTAAAACGCACAACGCACAATCCCAGGAGAACGATACCAGCAAGTGGATATTTATAAGTGTTACGGCGCTCCAAAAACTTAACAAATAATCCCCTTTTACATGCAGTCATTCCCAACACAAAAGCAAAAATATAAAACAATTCTCTGTCGGTATGCATATTAGGGTCATCAACGATGAGATAAACCAGCCAAGGCGTATAAGCAACAAGTAGCAGGATGCAGTTAGCGAGCTTTCCCTTCGAGATGACCATATAAAAAAATGGCGCAAGCACATAGCAGCATATAGCAGCACCCAAATACCACCACGCTCCACATAGCGTAGGTGAGCTAAAGAATTCTGAGGCCAATCCGAACATGTCTTTTACCAGAAACAGAAGAAATCCAAAACCCTTACCGTAAACTGATACAACCGAAACACCGACGCAAACAGAAACTAACAGCGAGAATAAGTACATCGGGATAAAAGACGACCAGAACTTACGCAACCGATTGCAAATAGCAGCGGCCATATTGGAAAAAGACCCATCTGTCTTGCTCAATTTAAAACAGATGCCGTAACCTGACAGGATCATAAAAATAGAAACGCATGATTTTGCAGAAGTAGCCAATACCTGTGAAATAGATAGCTGAGCAATAGGTAAATTAACCCCCGGATTATTGGGAATAATATGGTGAACAAAAAGCAATATGAGCGCCAGGCCCTTAGCACATGACGTCATAGTTTTGGTAAACCCAAGCGAATGAGCAGGCTGATTAATCTCGGTTGGCATCTTTACCCTTACGTACATATGAAACGATAAGTGGAAACAACTTCACGGCAAGCAGAATTGCAATAGCCACAAAGAACAGAGTCAATCCCAAGCGATAGGTGGAATCAATATATTTAAGAGTGACAGTATGTTTTCCATGTCCAATTTTAATTGAAGTAAAAGCCAAGTTTGCTAAATGGGTATTCACCTCAGTGCCATCAACAAAAGCCCTCCAATTAGCAGAATAAGGAATTGGTGCAAATAAATAACCTGCGCTTGGAGCGTCAATGGAAACGGACAACTCATCATTGGTAAATGAAATCACCGAACAATTTGCTTTGTTCCTTTCGTTACAAGAACTTAGATAGTGATCAATATATTTATCGGGAACTGCCTCAACCCATATATTGCTTAACTCGGCATCATCGGCGCAGTTGACACCAACGATAGAAATCTCAACCTTGTTGTAATGATTATTGCTGAATGGAATCCTTACAGATTCATCGCCAGCAGCGAGATACACCGGCAAAACATCCTCAGAATCATCTTGAGAGTTATAAAACTTTGCAACGATCGAGACGCTACCACTCGTTGTAGCCGACGCATGAAACTTAAAATTCAATGCGATACATCCATCGAAATCCTGAATATCAAATTGCGAAGACTTCGAGACGGTTACATTGTTTGGTGAAGATCCGATGCAGTCTCCATAAGTCAGTGCCTCATGATTTTTCTCAACAATGGTTTTACCTTCAGCAGACTTCGAATCGTCTAACACCAACGCATCCAGAAGAAGCGCTCCTCTATCAGAACGTTCAGACTTATAGAAATCAGAGTCGCTGATTACATTTGATGCGGAGTAGAACGAAATCGGCTGAATTGAATTTTGATTCTCATATACTTGGTAATAACCATCACTATTTAAATTGGTATAACCAAATGGGCTGATATAGCTAATGTCAGGGTTTGAGTAAACCGAGTAGCCCACTCCAAGCATCGCGTTCAGACTAATATCAGAAAAGCCATAGGTATATCGCGAATAGCCCAGCTGCTCGATATAATCGTTGCCAACAGCAGACATAAACTCCGTAACAGCGGAAGAAGTGCCAACCCCTCCAATATAAGATTCAGTTCCCATATATGAATTTGCCATAGGAGCGGTCAGCATTTGAGTTTGAAAATCAATCCTAGCTGGCTGTTTTATCGCATATTCGGAAATCGTGTCGCGCAAATCAGTATTGAAGGAATCCCAATACTGCTGTTTACTGACTGTCGGAACATCATTAACAAGCTGATATCCACCGAACAATACAGATGCAACCGATATGAAAACAATTAAATAGTTAAAGAAAGACGAATGGCGAAGGAAGCTGACTAATAAAAATACCAAAATTGCGAACAAAGAAAAATAGAGCAGAGCGTGTTTATTCACGTTAAATTCAAGGAAAGCGGCAGAGACAATCGTGACCACGAATGCAGCGCAGATCCAGACAAATACTTGAATGGCATTGTTCCCATTGAGTAGATTTTCAAAGCCGATGGCTCCGCATAAGGCGAGAACGAAAATAACCCAAACCGATGACATTCGGAAATCAAATGAGCCAACAGCGCCGCCGCCGAGCAAGAACCTAAAAACATCAAGACAAACATAAGCGGCCACGGAAATTAATAGCACCGAAAGCCAGCAACGACGAGCTCTAGTCTGACCCTTAAAGCAAAAAGGCAGGCATACAACCGCAGCAACACTTGAAGAATAGAAAGCGTTGCCCAAAAAACCAGATGGACTCGAGCATTCACTCATAAATCCAAAAGAAGTACTCGAGATGAAACCCAACCATTGTTCAGCAAGAATTTGTGGGTTAGATAAAAGGGATATCGAGTTAACCGCTAGGTTACCACCAGAATCTTTAGAGACACGGGCGCTGTCTAAATAGGTTGAGATATTTGGAAGAAGGGAAGGCGCAGAAATGGCAATGCCCATTACATAAAGGAAACCCAAATTTGCAAAGCAATGAATATAGGACCTGTAGCACTGACTTTTACCAAAATAACCTAAATAAAAAGCTGTAAACATAACCAAAATACATGTATATAGAACGAGTCCATATACACTTAAAGTCATGATTATTAAAGCAAGCGTAATTGGAAATGCAACGAATTTCTTTTTATCGTGCAGCACTCTTGCAACAGCCCAAAGAAATGCCGAGAGCAAAGTTACTTCCAGCGTATAGGCAGTCCATGCACAAAGCGCCAGCATCCTGCCCGAGAATGCAATGCCAAAACCGAATATAAACTTCGTCTGATATCTACAATTAAAATAACCCAAAAACAAGTAGAAAAACGAGCCGGCGAGAAGGATCTTAGCAATCTGGAATATACACATCATCCTGGGTAAGTTATCCCTACCGAACCATGAAACGATGTACTCCGGGTTAAATAATTGTACAGTCGTTCCACCTAAAAACTGTGACGCATTCCAGGTAGAAAAATTTAACTGAGAAAATCGATCAGCCGCATTTAGAAAAAAGGGTACAGACTGGCCAAAGCTGTCAGAACCATAATCTACATAGATTAGATAACTACCCCCAAATAAATATCGAGCGTAGAGAAAGACGGAAACAAGGGTAAGAAGCAATAGATAGAATAAAAATAGGGAGCACGATTTATGCCTCAGACAGAACTCATAAACCTTTCCAAATGCATGAAACCTAGACATAGCTAATGAATTATTGACCATTACGTTGATATTTCTCCTCGGTCGCAGCCTTTGCCTGACGCCACCAGCTCTCATTTTCAACATACCATTTAATAGTTCTTTTCAGACCAGCGGCGAAATCAGTATGCTGTGGTTTCCAACCAAGCTCTCTACGAAGCTTTGAACTATCGATGGCATAACGCCGATCATGGCCGGGACGATCAGCGACCCAGTCAAAATCATCAGCATCCCTGCCCATGGCCCTAAGAATCATACGCAATACTTCTATATTGCTCTTCTCACCATCGGCGCCAATAAGATAGGTTTCTCCGATTCTTCCCTTGGTTAAAATATCCCAAACAGCCGAAGAATGGTCCTCTGTGTAAATCCAATCGCGTACGTTTTCGCCTGAACCGTACAGCTTGGGACGTCTTCCATCAATAATGTTTGTAATTTGCCTTGGAATGAACTTTTCGACATGTTGATAAGGGCCGTAGTTATTGGAACAGTTCGAAATGGTGGTACGTAAACCGTACGTACGGGTCCATGCTCTGACCAGCATATCCGAGCTAGCTTTTGTTGAACTGTAAGGCGAGCTGGGACGATATGGAGTTTGCTCGGTAAATCTTGCCGGATCGTCTAGGGCAAGATCGCCATATACCTCATCAGTCGAGACGTGATGATAGCGAATATTATACTTGCGAACTGATTCCAGCAAACGATAGGTTCCCTCAACATTAGTTCGTAGGAACGGAAAGGGATCATTAATCGAATTGTCGTTATGTGATTCCGCGGCATAATGCACAATTGCATCATGCCCGGGAATTAGTTCATCAAGCAATGCCGAATCACAGATATCACCGACGACAAGCTCAACCCTATCCTTAGGCAAGGAGGCAATGTTCTCCGGATTACCGGCATAGGTAAGTTTATCGAGAACAGTGACATGAACTTCAGGGTGATTATTAACAACGTAATGAACGAAGTTAGATCCAATAAAGCCACAGCCACCTGTAACAATTATATTTTTAGGTTCAAAAGGAATGCACATGCTAATTAACCTGTTCTTCATCTGCAATTGAAATTAAATAACGACCATAATCGGTCTTTTTCAGCTTCTCACCAAGTGTTCGAAGCTGATCGGAATCAATAAACTTGCGGCGGTAGGCTATCTCCTCTATGCATGCAATGAAGTAACCTTGACGGCTCTGCACAGCTTCAACGTACTCAGCCGCCTTTAACATGCCCGCAGGAGTTCCAGTATCAAGCCAGGCCATCCCACGACCCATAAGCTCGACAGAAAGCTCCCCACGCTCAAGATATGCGTTATTGATACTGGTTATCTCAAGCTCGCCACGTGATGACGGCTCAACCTTGGATGCAAAATCAGAGACCTGTCCGTCATAGAAATACAGACCTGGCACGGCATAATTGGACTTTGGATCACTAGGCTTTTCCTCAATTCCAACAACCTTATGGTCTTCATCAAATTCGACTACGCCAAACGCGCGTGCGTCTTTAACAGGGTAGCCAAACACAACGGCCCCGCCCTTGTTTTCTACAGTCATACGGGCGTTTGATAAAATACGGGTCAAATCCTGACCATGGAACATATTATCGCCAAGAACCAAAGCGCAAGGCTCCCCCGCAAGGAACTCACGACCAATCGTAAAGGCCTCCGCTAGACCCCTGGGCTCATCTTGCTGAGCATAGCAAATCCGCATTCCCAGCAAAGAGCCATCCCCGAACAAATCCTTAAATGCAGGCAAATCCCTAGGTGTAGAAATGAGCAGAACCTCACGAATTCCTGCGAGCATCAAAACTGACAAAGGATAATAAACCAACGGTTTGTCATAAATAGGAAGCAATTGCTTATTAACAGACTTGGTAATGGGGTGCAAGCGAGTGCCTGAGCCTCCGGCCAATATAATGCCCTTCATATGCCCTCCTAGAATCAGTCGAAACAAAACCAATAATAGATGTTAACAACACTTTGCTACAATTAAGGCAATTCTTTTTCCGTAGCCCACACCCGGTACAGCCCAACGACCGTCAAGATCTTCGAGACACGGAGCGATTCCACGGTCGACCTTATTAAAACGGGGGTCAACGCATACAGTATTCAGAGGCTCGGATGAGGCGTACGCCTTCAAATGCTGCACCTGCGCACGCAGCCCAATTCGAACGTTATCAAAAGCCACGCCAGCTGCAGATGTATTTATTGCGCCAATGCCACCAAAATTGCATTGTTCTGCTTTTACGCTGCCGCCAAATTGAAGCCAGCCCGTTTCAAGCATTGCTTGGGCAAACAGGATCTCTGCCTTAACACCTTCAGCATTCGCTTCCTCTAATACTATCTGGCAAAAGTCATTAATAGTTGTTGCACCTTTCGATGCATAAATAGTCGGATAGGTATGCCCAGTGGACTTAAATAGAGAAACCATGCTCGAAACCGTTGCAGCAGACTTACCCATAATGGGCGTGCCCAAAGTTGTACACGCCACGAGGTCGGCGTCGGAGAAGGGCGACCAGGACGATCCGTTCCAGGCCTGGACCAGGAACTTGTAGGAAGTGCCGTTCGAGAGGCCCTTCACGGTGTAGGACTCCTCGGCGCAGTCGAGCGTGTAGGTCTTGTAGCCGGACCCCTGGCGGACGGCGACCGCGTAGCGGGTCGCTCCTGGCACGTGGCCCCAGGTGAGCTCGACCGACCTGTCGCCGGCCTTCGCGGAGACCTTGGGCCTGACGGTGCCCGAGGGGGCGGCGGAGCACAGGTAGCCGTCGGCGGTCGACGACCAGGACCCGTCGACCCGGGCCTGGACCAGGAAGCGGTGGGTAACGCCGTTGGCGAGGTCGGAGACCTTGAAGGAGGTGCCCTTCTCGTCGAGCGTGTAGGTCCTGTACGACCCGTCCGCGAGCCTCTCGGCGACGGCGTAGCGCTCGGCGCCGGCGACGGCCTTCCAGGAGACGGTGACCTCACCGTCGCCGGTCGCCTCGGCCTGAGCCTCGGGGGAAGGAACCAATTTACAAGTTAAATAATCGTCAAACGTAAAGGTATTCCAACGACCGTTGGCATAAGCCTGGACGAGGAATGTATAAGTCTTCCCATTTTCGAGCCCACCGATTTCATAGGAAGTTCCAGCGCAATCATACGTATAGGTATTAAAGCTGCCGTCGCTCTTGCACAGAGCAATCGCATACTTAGATGCATTGGGGACTGAATCCCAGCTCAACTTGATTTTACCGTCACGCATCTCGGAAACCACCGGATCAGGTTTGGCTTCTTTCGAAAGGCCGAACTGGTTAGCAATAGCCAGAGCATCTGCCTGACCCATTTTTTGAAGGTATAGCGAATTGGCCAAAAGTCCAGCATCATAACTATTGTCAATGAAACCATGTTCGACCAAAACTGCAGGAATGCCATATTGTCGGCAATTTCTTATGACGGAAAGGCTATCGGCGTTGCTTCCGTCAGGATAATAAAGCTGCGTGCCATTTAAATCGTAATAATCATTTTTTGTGCCACGGTTAACAAGACCAACAGATGCAAGCCTGTTCAAAACATCTTGACCCAGAGACTCTCCAAGTTCATTAAATGAAGAATACCAGCTAGCTTGCCTCGGAATCCAAATTTCCGCTCCGGTACCACCGCCTGAGTTGATATGAAAACTCATGAACAAAGTGGCATTATTGTCTCTTGCAATTTGGGCGCGAGCAATTAGTTCGTTTGTAGTGTTGGCAACACCAGTAACGGAAGCGTCAGAATCTCGTGTCATAATAACTCGAACGCCAGCGTACTTCTGTAGTTCGTCGCGGCAATATCGTGCAATTTGCAGCGTAAGATCTTTCTCACGAAGACCGTTGCCCACAGCGCCGGAATCCCAACCGCCATGGCCAGCGTCTAAAACAAAGACCCAATTGCGCGCCCGTACAGAATTCTCCGAAATGGCATTGACAGCGGATTCCAACGAATCAAACGAAGCACCCGCGCCGTCAGTAAACACGGACTCAGGCTGATCATCCGAGCCGCTATCAGACCGCAGCCGATACGGTGCAGCTACTTCGCCGACGCTAAAACTCTGATCAGAAATATCCTCAGGAAAAATACTGGTTGCTCCAGAGGCGTACTCCAGTTTAAGCAAGGAATAAACGCCAGTGCAAGAGATGCTCGAAGAGAAAAGATATGTGCCGTCAACGCTGGAAGTTACATCAAATCGAACAAGTGCTTCAGACGTCGTATTTGCACAATATAGCGCCACGGGCTCATCCAGCGGCGTTCCGTCAAAACCCAACGCAACTCTTTGCGTATCTCCGAGGTCAACGTGACTCCTCTCGACATAAATAAACGAGAGGTTATTTATGTCCGAGCTATCAGCAAAAGCGTTAACAGGATGAGTAATAAACAGAAAAATAAGTGACACAGCAAAGATTGCTGTCAACAAATAGTGCTGGATACTCTTTTGCATAAACAGTCCTTAAAAGAAAAAGGCGGCCAGAAGCCGCCTTTTAATTTCTATCGAGTGGCGTAAAAAGAAAGAACAGAGTTAACAACATGATGTCTATCGGCTTCGCTTAGCCCATAGTACATTGGCAACCTGACAAGCCTATTGCTTTCAGAGGTAGTAAACCTATCTTCCCCTTCAAAGCGACCAAACATCTTGCCTGCAGGCGCATCATGCAAAGGAATGTAATGAAAAACAGCCTGGATATCGTGTTCCTTAAGGTAAGAGATAAGGTCACCGCGTTCCTTAAGATCCTTGCACTTAATATAGAACATATGTGCGTTATGCTCACAGCCCTCAGGTATATAAGGGAGCTCGATCTTACCAGCATCCGCAAGCGGCTTCAGAGACTCATTATAAAAATGCCAAGTCGAAAGTCGGTTCTCATTAATTTCGTCAGCATGCTCTAACTGGGCCCAAAGATAAGCCGCGTTCATATCAGAGGGCAAGTAGCTGGATCCACGATCTACCCACGTGTATTTATCAACCTGACCCCTGAAAAAGCGCTGACGATTAGTGCCCTTTTCACGAATTATCTCCGCTCGGTCGCAATAACGCGAATCATTAATCGAAAGCGCGCCACCTTCACCCATTGAATAGTTCTTAGTTTCGTGGAAACTATAGCAACCAAAATGACCAATGGTTCCGAGGGCCTTGCCCTTATACGTACTCAGAACACCCTGAGCCGCATCCTCTACGACAAGCAACTTGTTGCGATCGGCGATGTCCATAATTCGATCCATGTCACACGCGACACCGGCATAATGCACGGGGACAATTACCTTGGTTTTCTCCGTTATTGCCCTTTCGATGGCATCAGGATCAATATTCATCGTTCCAGGACAGACGTCGACGAACACCAAGTTTGCGCCAACCATTTGAAACGCCGTAGCAGTGGAAGAAAAAGTGAAGCTCGGCAAAATGACCTCATCGCCAGGATGTAGATCACAAAGAATCGCAGCAAGCTCAAGTGCGCTTGTTCCACTCGTAGTTAGTAAGATTTTCTCGGAATCAAAGCGCTCCTCAAGCCACTTACTACACTTCTTGGTAAAGGGGCCATCACCGCAAATCTTATGATTTACAGCGCACGCTTCACGAACGTATTCCATTTCGGTGCCAACATACGGAGGAATATTAAAGCAAATCATATAGCAGCTCCAAATGAATAGATAGAAATTCCAAGCAGAATAAGAAGCAGTGAAGCCCATTTCCGCGGAGACATTTTCTCATGAAAAATAGTAATTCCGAATAATGTCACATATATATAGCTCGTCGCCTCTAAAAGTGGCCCCATTGAGAGAGGAATTCCTTTGTAAGCAAATATCGATAGAAATGTCGTGCAGACAAACAGAGCATATGCGCTAATTACTAGAGGATTTAGATACTCTCCCACCTTGCTGTCATAGGTCTTAAGAGCGGCCTTCTTTAACATAACTTGAGATATAGCGCTAATAAAAACACCGAGGAGCAGTAGCAATGCGTATCGAAAATCCACAGTATCACCCCTCCTAAACAGCTTCGGAATCTGAAAGGGCAAACAAAGCAACACCGATTAACACAATAATGCCTCCGGCAACTTGGAGAAAGCCAAGATGCTCCTTAAAGACAATTACACCCCACACCATGCCCCATACAACTGTAACGGCGCGATTGGCGTAGGCTGTCGTTAATGGCAGTCGTTTAATAATTTGTTGCCAACAAATAGCATAAATGCCAAGCAGCATGATAATTCCGGCATAGCAGACACAAAAACCGAAAGATAGAAAAGGATAGCCCGCCGCAAACTTACTTAAGATACCGCTACAGGAATACAGAACCAGTAGCAGGTGAAGCGCTAAGAAAACACGTCCATTTTTCAATTTCTATACACCTCGCTTCGGCAAGTACTTTTCCAAATTGTCGATCGAATCTGAAGTCAGGATATAGAAGCCGTATCTGCTGCCGCTATCGACAATTTCATGCTCCATGTCATTGTCCACAGAACTTCGCTCGACCCTCACAGACCTATCGCATTCTGCTTGTCGAAGCATCGCTAAGTCTTCGCCATCAAAAATAAATCGAATCATGGCGCATTCAGGATGCTCAGAGACACTCAGATCGGGCTCATGCCCGGTGGCAACAGAAATAACTGCACCCAAGAAATCAAAGCCCGTTGAAAGCTCTACGAGATCGCTACCAATGCAGTCGCCACCCATACGGCTACCAATTTCAACAATACGAATATCCTCATTCTCATTAACCAAAATCTCCGAATGAGAAGCGCCGTATTCAACTCCTAGCGAATCCAACGCGTGAGAAACAACTTGGATAATTCTAGTACGCAAAGAATCAGAAACGGGAGCCGGCTGAAGGTGACCGGTCTCAATAAAATGCGGCGATCCAGTTGTAAACTTTCTCGTCAATGCAAGAAAATGATGTTCGCCCTTCCAGGAAATGAACTCAACGCTATATTCAATGCCAGTAAAAAACTCTTCAACGACACATGCCTTTGAAAACGAGACATCGATTGCGGAACGTACGGCATCCTCAAGCCCTTCAGAAGACTGAAGCTTGGTGATGCAACGGCTGCCAGACCTGTCAACAGGCTTAACAATTATTGGATAATTCAGGTCAAGAATATCGACATCCGACACATCAGATACCTGATAGCTCTTGGGAGAGGGGTCTCCGTTCTTGAAAAATGCCTCACGCATTAAATGTTTATTCGTTGACGCCTTAATACACTCTAGAGAATTAGCACACAGGTCAAGTTTATCAGCGACTTTAGACACAGTTATATTACCGAGGTCTGTACCGATAGAACAAATTCCGTCAACGCCGATCGATCTGCATTTCTCAGCAATTTGATCAATTTCGGTAATACTAATTGGATAGAAATAGTCAGCAGTTCGCTCGCCAATATCGCCGCATTCCCATGCGAAGACATGCGTTTCAAAGCCAAGTTGTTTGGCCTTAAGAATCAATGGATTTTGGAAATCAGACGCACCGATAATAGCGAGCTTTTTCGACATCTTTACTTCTCCCAATTGGCCGAAGAATTCTTTTCAAGATCATTCCAGCGGCCGCTTTCCATCTCAGCCTTATAATCAAGCATCATCGAATAATAGTCTCTATAAGCTGGAACAAAGCCGAAATCACGCTCAGCCTTACCCATATCGAATAAAAATGAAGGGGTGTTGTTCTTGAGCTCCGGCCTGTAAACGATTTTCGATTTAGAGCTATCGCCAAATACCTCGATGACCGCACGAGCCTGATCTTCAAGCTCCAAAGGAACCCCGCTTGTCATGTTATAAAGCCCATGCGTTGAATCGCTTTCCAAAGCCATTCGATATGCTCGAGCAACATCCTTCACATAGATAATGTCTCTTGAGATATGAGGGTCTCCCCATATCTCAAGGTTCTGTCCGGACGCGGCCTTTTCGATCCAGACTTGGATAGCAGACTTGTACGGCTTACCATCAACTAAGATTGTGCCATGAGGTCCAACGCCGTAAACAGGAGGAAAACGGAACACAGCCCCCTGAAGACCATGTTGCTGCGAATAATACTCAATCAAATCGTTGGCAGCATTCTTCGTGATGGTATAGACAGCGTGGTCGCCAGTAAAGGAGAAATTCCTGGGCTCATCCTCAGTAATGGCATAGCCCTTTCTCCATGCCCCAGAGACATCACCATAAGTAGTGGCGGAAATGGTCTTCTTGATGCCATTCGTCCTGCAATACTCGAGCACGTTCACTGTGCCCATAGTATTCACCCTAACGTAATCGATGGCATTCTCTTCGTTAACCAAATCAGCAGTTGCATTGGCAGGAAGCAAACCAGCTAGAAGAATTACGCCCTCAACGTTATCAGCAGGGAGTTTAGAAAAATCTTCAGGCTTAGTAATATCAAGACTAATAAACTCGGCACCCATGTCTTCAAGGAAAGGACGAAGTCGTTCATTCCTACCGGTAGCAATAACTTGTTTGCCTGATTTGACAAGCTCGTCAACGGTATACATACCGATAAAACTAGTTGCTCCAATAACAATTACCATAGCTTACTCATCCTTTCCATTGCACTCTTTTTCAATCACATACAGAGGTCTATTTTTAACCTCAGTAAAAATATTGCCGACGTACAGTCCAACGATTCCAATTGCAGACAAAATGAGCCCACCCATAAAAAAGATGGAACAAAGAAGGCTAGTCCATCCAACTTGAATTCCCGGAACACAGATTTTCTGAACTATCGCTGCAATTAGAACGAGCAAGGCAACGAAGGACATTGCAAAGCCAACGTTAACCGCAAATTTCAAAGGCTTATTAGACTGGGCGGTAATAAGCTCAAACGCCATATTAAGCTTTTTCCTAAAACTATAGGAAGACTCACCTGCAAAGCGTTCATCGCCAACTATCTCTATCGCAGTTTGCCTAAACCCAAGCCACTTAATAAACATCGTGTATCCACGGTTATGTTCACGCATTGAACAATACTGAGAAATTACCGCGCGACGAGCAATACTGAAGTTGCAAAGTGAAGGATCATAACTGCCGTCAGTAAAATACTCATACACTTTATAAAAAGCTCGAGACAACGCCATGGTCAAAGCGCTATCTTTTCGCTCAACCCTTTTTGCAAAAACGACATCGAAGCCCTCCAGAGCTTTATTATAAAGTTGGGGAATGGTCTCCGGCCTATCCTGGAGGTCGCAATCCATTACGACAACCCAATCACCATGGCAACAATCAAGGCCTGCAGTGATTGCACGTATTTGGCCAAAATTACGAGCAAGCTTGATTCCATACACACGTTCATCAGCGTCGCATAACGACTGCACAACAGACCACGAATCATATGGATCGTGGTCGTCCACAAGAACGAGCTCGAAAGACGCCTCCATCTTTTCAAAAACATCGACGATTCGCTTATGCAGTTCGGGCAGCGCCTCTTTACAACCATAAACTGGAATTACAACAGAGAAATCCATAACTAGCCTTAGATTGAGTTTAATAACTTACTCATGATGCATTCGATTAAGCGAGCCGTCAAATCATAGCGAAGGCAATCATCAAACGAACGCCGGGCCTATTTGATGAGCACACACTGCTGACGAACCTCGCTTTTATTAGCGTTATTAAAACAAGGGCCAATCAGGTTGCCAGGCAAAATTTGGTGCCACATCTTATTGTCATGGGAGTTATCTCCCCAGAAAAATCCAATATGGCAGTCGATAGAACCATCTGTTTTAAAGAAAATTACATCGCCCTTCTTAGCCAAACCGCTATTCAACATATCGGCAACTGTATTGAAGTGATAAACCTTACAGCCAGAGTCAATTGCATAACCATACCAGCGCCACGCATTGATATAGCCGCCGCCGCCGGGCCCCGCACCCCACGGAGTGTGGTTGTTATTGGCTGCGACTGCATCAACGTTTACGCCAAGTGATCTAAATACATGAGCAACAAAACCAGTGCAGTTCATACCGGTGTAGCCCCCAGGCCCTGGAGCGCCGTTAGGATACAAGCATGTCTGATAAGAAAAGCCACTTGAATATCGAGTACCAAGATAATAGCCATTATATTGATGGCTCGTCAGCCAATTAACAACGGTTAGGCGCGGAATACCAAATACAGTGTCATTCGTACCCGTCGGCTTTACACTAACCAGATCGTCTTCATCAAAAGGCGACCATACGCCATCGAGATAAGCCTGAACGACAAACTGATAGGTCTGTCCACCGTTTAGTCCTTCAACTCTATACGAATTGCCAGTACAGTTGTATGTATATGTTTGATAGCCACTATTCGTCTTTACCGCAATAACATAACGCGTGGCGCCCGACACCTTGCTCCAAGATAAATTTGCGCAAAGATCCCCAGCTTTGCCAGTTACACGAGGAGTAATTACACCATGTGGAACTGCGTCCACGAACAGAGCATCACCACAAGCGGACCAGGCTCCATCTACGTAAGATTGCACAAGAAACTTGTGAACATGCCCATTAGTAAGGTCGGAAACTGTATAGCTAGTCCCCAAGCAATTAGTCGTGAACGTTACATATGAGCCATTCTTATACTCTGCAATCGCGTATCGCGTTGCATTGGGAACAAAGTCCCAAGTAAGCTGTATTTTTCCATCGCCAGGACAAGTGGCCTTAACATTTTGAGGAGAACGAACGTCCTCAAGAACGGCTTCACATAAATATGCGTCCGAGGAAGAGCTCCACTTTCCATTTACAAATGCTTGAACAAGAAAACGGTAAGTCTTGCCAGGATTCAGACCGGAAACCTGATACGAGGACTCTTTGACATCAAGGGAATACGTCTTGTAGCTATTTCCAGTCTTAAGAGCAACCGCATACCTCTCTGCTCCAGGAATCTGATTCCACGAAAGAACGCAGGAGGTCGCCGTGGCTTTCTCTAGATGAGGCTTCGGAGCATTAGGATCTTCAGGAATGGCGGTAACAAGATCTCTACTCCCAAATGGAGACCAGCGACCATCAATATTGGCCTGAACAATAAATGAATATCTCTGGCCATTGGTAAGACCGTCCACGGTGAACTCGGTATTACGACAGTCGTAGGTGACGGTCTTGTATCCGTTTCTAGTTTTATACGCAATTGCATAGCGCGATGCACCGGCAACTGGGCCCCATTTAAGTCTCACCGACCCATCGCCAACACCGGGAATACTAACCTTGGGTGAAATAAGAGAATAAGGCATACAGGTGATGTAGTCAGTATCCTCAAGAGCTGATAGACGATTATAAATCTTCGCCCTTACATAGAACGAATATTCTTCACCGTTTTTCAATCCCTTAATTTCAATGCTAGTTTGATTAGATTTCAATCTATATGACTTACCGTTCGAACACGAAACAACATACTGATTCGCTCCGGGCACGCGGCCCCACGACAGCTCGACGCTGCCGTCGCCGGCGGTCGCCGCGGGCGCGGGCTTCACGGTGCCCTCGGGCCTGCAGCGCACGAGGCTGGCGGGGCCGAAGGAGGACCAGCGGCCGTTCACGTAGGCCTGCACGAGGAAGTCGTGGTCGTATCCGTTGGGCAGGTCGGTGGCGGCGTAGGACGTCCCGGTGAGGGACTTGGTGAAGGTGGCGTAGGTGCCGTTGGAGAAGGCCTCCGCAACGGCGTAGCGCTCGGCGCCCTCGACGGGCTCCCAGGTCAGGGTGACCTCGCCGTCGCCGGTCGCCTCCGCCCTGGGGGCGGGCGCCGACGGGTCGGAGGGGGCCGCGGAAGGAATTATCGCAACCTGATGAGTAGCGTGAAGGACCGAGTCCTCTGAATAAGCAGGAAGATAGCTATTTAAAACAAGGAGTAGAGTAATTGGTAAAGCCAACAATAGTCGTTTCATACTACCCTCCGTACTGCAGATGTCTTAAATCATGATAGCGAATGGAGAGAATTAAAACGAGGTTGATCAGCTCAACGGTATCATTTATTGCCGAATATAAACAGTCGATAAAAAGCGATACGTCGCATCATGTGTTATCTCATATTTAATTACTCAAATATTCAATTAACCAATCAATCCCTCAATCAACCGCACCGTTTTGAGATACGAATGCGGGCGATCGAACTGCTCCTCCGCGACGACGCGCGCCTTCTCTCCCATCAACGCACGGCGCTGCGGATCATCGATAAGGTCAATAAGGGCACTAGCCATTCCCTCGGCATCCCCAGGTTTCACGTTTACACCAAAACCATCAGCTTCAACCTTTGCCCTAAACTCTTTACTGCACGATGTATTGACCATGGGCTTTCCCGCGGCCAAATAGTCACCGATCTTGGTCACGATGCTCTGGGCGGCCTTTTCCACCAGCGAGTTGATTGTTATGTCGCTCTTGGAAAGCCATGCAGCCATTTGGCTATAAGGCAAATAGCCATGGAACACGACCTCGGCACCGCTAGAATGCGCTGTGGCCTTAAGATTGTCGCGCTCTGAACCATCGCCCAAGATTTGCAGCTTAGCCTCGGGGTGAATTTTCTGCACCAGCGCCATGGCCCTGACCAATGTCTCCAGGTCATAGCACGCGCTTAGCGTACCCGCATAGGAAACCCAAATGTCCCCAGCGGACTTATCAATCTGCGAAGCATGCGCAGCAATGCCAGCATCAAACTCGCACAGCTGATTACCGACATATACGGTTTCGCTCGGAATGCCGGCTCGGGCATCACGCAAACCACGCTCGCGGTACTCATCCGAAGTACCAACAACGGCATCGGCCATCTGGTATACAGCTTTGGCCTGTCGATAAAACGGCGCGAACAAGATATCGGAAAGAACAGGAACGTCGAACGCCACACGGAAGGCCTCAGGCCAAAGGTCATTAACATCGACCACAAACGGGATATTAAACTTTTGAGCGGCTTTACCAATTTCCCTAGCAACATCATTGGGTGGAATCTGGCAGTAAATCAAGTCGTAATCATGATGTTCATCGAAATACTCCGATACACGCTTGGCAACGACGTGATGCGCCCAGATACGCTGGGGGCACATATTCTTGGGGTAGAACGGCTCCTCAATAAATCGAATTGCATAGGCGTCAGTCCCGGCATCAAAATGTTCAACGTCGCGTTGACGTTTTTCCCAATGCTGAAATCCCGAAGTAATAAAATCGACATCATAACCATGCTCATGCAGCAACGTTGCAAGATATACATAGCGCGTTGCGCCCTTGACCTCATTGCCAAGCTTGGCATCTTGCGTATAAATGGCAATTCGCTTTTTCTCTGTCATATCACTAATCCACTCTCACGGCTTTGCTAGACACTCGTTTTGTCGAGGCGCTCCCCTTTTTCGGCAGCTCGACGATTGCCAAACAAACCGATACGCGAGAAAGCGAACCCAAAACCATTAGTGCGCAACGAATAGACGAACTCCGAGGCAAGATAAGCAACATATGCCACTTTATTGGCTGAAACAACTACACCGGTGAGCTGGGAGTATGTCTGTTTAAATGCACCGCTGATGTGTGACATGCCCGAAACGATTTCAGGATTCATGCGTTTAAACAATGCCGCACAGCGAGCCTTAAGTGCCGGATCCTCAAAGGCCCCCTGCTCAACAAGTCCGCCAACATACCTAAAACCGATGGTATAGAAAGACTCGAGAATCCCCTTGTCGTAAATATTAAGTTCATCAACGATATCGGCCATATCATTCCAGCGAACAATAGGGAGATCGCTTGCTTTTTTAGCCGAAGACGACGTAGGGAGGTCTTCGCGGTAGCAATAAAACGAATCATCGGTATACGCAATCGAGCGAGCCTGAGCAAGCGTTTGAATCAAGAAGGGATTGTCCACCCATCCGGCACCGGGCACCTCTTTAAAGCGAATGCCAAACTCGTCCAAAAAAGAACGCTTGTAAATTGCACTCCAAATGGAAGGGTGATGCTGGATCAGGCGAGGATTATCCCGCAACGTAAACGGCTGCTTCTTTGTATTAATTCGCTTGTAATAGGCGCAGTGACATACGTTCTCCTGTGGAGTACCGGGCATACACACACGCCAATATGCCGACTTCACAACATCGGGCTCTCCGTATGCGTGGGCAAGGTCCATCAGTCTTGTATACATACCAGGCTTAAGGTAATCATCGGGCTCGACAATGGCAATGTATGCACCTCGAGACTCCTCAATACCACGATTGACCGTGGCACCATACCCCTGGTTCGGCTTATCAATAACGCGAATTCGGGAATCAATTTCCTCATGGCGCCTCATGATTTCCAGCGAGTTATCAGTCGAGCCATCATTAAGGACAATAACCTCAAGCGATGCGAAGTCATCGGCCTCGATGCTCGTCAGGCACTGATCGAGATACTGCGCCGTATTAAAACACGGGACAATAACTGTGACCTCTATACGCTCATCAAAATGCAAATTGCTCGGCACTTAAACCCCTTTGGGAACGCAAATCAGAACTGCTTAATCCTAGCACAGCGATATTAGCCGCTAAAAAACTGCTCAACCGCCCGCCCCTACAGCCGCTGGCACACTACGGACACGTACTGCCCGTCAAAGCCGAAGCCCCAGCGCACGCGGCCGATACCTGGTCGCGGCACGCGAATCTCGTCGATGCCGTCACGTTCAATGTCGAGCAGTGCCTGAACCGCCAACAGCTCCAGACCCAGGGCATCCACGTCGGGGTCATACATCATGTTCATAGTGACAAGCGGACGTTCGTCGAGCATGCCGAGGGTATCGGCCACATCGAGCATCCTTCCCGTAGGGAACACCTGGATATCCCAGCGATCCGCCCCGCGCTTTTGATTGGATGACGGATTGGCATACCCCGGCATACCAAAGCAGAGCCCTTGCAACAGCAGGTGGTATGGCAACGGCGAATCCATCTCGACCGCGCCGACTTCCGCGTCACCCAGAATTCGACGCAGCGCCTGGCTTACCGCGTCTTCGTCACCGCGGCACAACCCGTCACGAAACGCATCGACGTCCCGCACATCCTCGGCGGCGCACTCAAACCATTCAATAATCACGAGACGTAATGCCTGGCAAAGCTCACCATTAGGCAGACGCAAATCACGGGAGCGAGCGCTGTCTCCCGGCTCCTCAACCATATCCGTCGTTAGGAAGCCGGACAGGTATAACGCGGTCCAAACATCATCGACGCAAGCGTCATTCGACACGATGGCGCCCAGACAAAGCGGGGTTTCAACGCATCCATGCGGTTCAAGTAAATCGAACAGAGTCGAAAGCCTCTCGAGATTCCAATCACCAACCGCCCCACTCAGGCCATCAGCGTATCCATACAAATCGGCCCGCACCGGCGGCGTGCAACCGCGGTTCAAGAAATCGATCACGCGCGCCGGACTCGAGCAATAAAACCTGCCAAATCGGTATCCCTCGAACCATTCACGCGCATCATCCAGGTATTCCTCGCATCCAGCATGGCCTAGCAGAGCCCGAACCTCGTCATCCGAAAAGCCAAACCACCGGTCACAGCACGTCGAGAGCGGCGTCGACAAACAATACGAGCAGCCGCGCGAAGAAAGTGCCGTCTCGGCAGGGGCGGGACGCTCCCCCATCAGACAAGCCAAGCGTAGCGAATTGCCCGCATCGGCAATGGCGTCAAACAGCACATGGTCGAGCAGCTCTGACGGATCGGCGCCGAAAGCGTCCCTCGCGCCCGCACTGCCCAACCACGCCGCGTCGTAACCATCAACGAGCAGCACAACCTGTTCGCCGCAGACCATCTCCAGCAGCTCAATGAGCACGCCGAGCACCGAGTCAACCTCGGCCTCGCTTGCCACGCCACGCGCAACGCGCTCGATGTGGCGCACCTTGTCTCGAGCTAAATCCAGAGCCTCCAAAAGCGCCAACAGGCGAGCGCACTCATCCGAAAGAGCGTCACGCACGACGCCGACAACGTTTGCACCGCACCTCGCAGCGCCAGAAAAGTCCAGCGATATCACCGGGTAGCAAGCGTACTCATCCCGATAGCGCCCGCCGTCCGCATCCCAAATCTGAGTATCGGCAAACAAACTCTGACCAGCGCGACCGTCCGCGGGACGCTCCAGAAAAGCCTTAAGCATCGACAGGTTCATGCTCTTGCCAAAGCCTTCGGGCCGGCAACACACCACAACGGAAGCATCAGCATCCAAGACATCGGCAATAAACATCGTCTTGTCGACTAACACGCATCGATCCATGGCCTCGGCAAAGTCATGTTCGCCGACCGGAAGTGCCCCGTTACCCGAGCGGTTGATCAACTCTACGCCATAGTAGGCAGCATCACCATAAATCGCCTGTTCAGACACCGTAACTTCTCCCTAAAACGCAGCACGATGCCCATTGTATCGAGCAACTCAACCGCAATGATGCCGTCATGCAGACGTTTCGGGCAACGGTAGCAACATGGGGCGTGAGGGGGCATAACTAATCGTTGCACAACAAAACGGGGTCCGATGCAATTGCACCGGACCCCGTCCCGACTCTAAAGGTATTCGGCAACCGAGAAACTACTCCTCGGAACCGTCCTCACCAGCAGCCTTGTTCTGCTGATCAAGCTTGTGCTTGCCACTCACAATGGACGTGGCGCCAAGCGTCGCCAAGCTTGCACTGGCAAGGCTCACCATCACGATGAGGTCGCCCGTCTTAGGCATATTGCCACCCGAGGCCTTGGTCGTCGTAGTCGTCGTGGTGGTCGTAGCGCCACCCTTGTCACCGGCCTTCTGAGCATCGGCGTCGGACTGTTTTGCACCCGCACCGGCGGAAGCATCAGCGGCGCTGTCGACATTAGAGCCGGAGCCCTGCTTAGACCCTCCCTCATCAGAAGAAGAGCTGCCGTTAATGCCCGCCATTAAAGACGACCCCAGCATGGAGCCAAGCTGCTCGCCGGCAAAAGGCCTGTTTTCCGTCGAGGAATCGCCGGCATTGGGGCCCTCACTCGAATCGCCCTCGGATGCACCGGAGCCAGAACCGTTAGAAGAGCCAGCACCGGTAGAGGAATCGCCGGCACCGTTAGAAATGTCCGCATCAGTAGAGCCAGATGTCGTGCCGTCCGCAGCACCGTCGGAGCCAGAAGTCAACGAATCGCCAGAAGCAGTGCCACCAGACGCAGCCCCGCCGTTACCGGCATCATCGCTGCCCGCGTCAGTCGAGGGCGCATCCGTATCGTTATCGTCGCCCGCATCGTCATCGGTACCAGGTGTCGGCGCGGTGGGAGCAGCGGGCGCCATGCTCGGACCGGGCGCCGGCGCGGGCTCCGGATCCGGCTCAGGCTCAGGATCTGGCTCCACAGGCGTTTCCTCAGCAGCGGCCTCGTCCTCGGCAATGTAGACCAGGCAGTCCTTGAGCTCGTTCTTATAGCGATTCTTCCATCCCTCATGGTACTGAGGCTGACTCGAATACTTGCGCGCCACGTTATCAACCACGCTGTTGGAAAGCGCCGTCACAAACTCGCGGTCGGTCATACTGTTAGAAAGGTTTGCCCAGCGGAAAAAGTCCTGGCAGCCACCGGTGCCGCACATATTGGTGATACTCCACACCATACCCTTGACGCAATCGGCACGACCAGAAATATCAATGCCCAGAGCGTTCTTAAGCCACGACTCGGTCACCGCATAGTAGGAGTTGTATGCATAGGCATCCTGCAGCGCCGAGAACTCCTCGGGGTCAGTGTTGTAAGCGCCCAGGAAGGCATCCTGCGCAATGCGGCCCAGCTCGGTAAGCTGACCGTTCGCATACATGGGATTTTTCGCGTTTGAAATCTCACTACCGCGATCGACTGCGTCCTTGAGCATGCTGTACTTATCGGGATTGTAGTTATAGGCCTGCTTCATAAACGGAATAAGCGACCAACGACGGTCGAACTGGTAATAGCCCAGCGCGTTATAGCCGTCACCATACGAAAATCCCTGGTTATAGTTGCCGTGGCTCTCGTATTTGGTGAAGTACTTCATCTCGGCGGTCACGTTGACAAACGAAACACCCTGAACCGACCTCAACACGCCCGAGAAGGACTGCTGGGTGTAAAGGCCCTTATCGATATCGGTGGCATCCGAGGCAACGCCCGGCGTGGGCTCCTCGGCAACAGCAGTTACAGGCGCGGCAACGGTGCCAAACGAAAGCGCCAACGTCAGGCCCGCGACAATTGCGGAATGCTTGGGCTGCATAGATCCTCCCTGCATTGGTGTGGTTAAAGTGCAGTTTGCAAAGATGAATTCAGTATTACAGCTCCCCGTTTGTTGCACAACAACCCATCGGCAAACGGCAACAGTCCTCCGCGAAATCTTAAGGAATTAAACAAACTGGTCGTCGGGCACCAGCAGAAGCTCGCCGTAACGCTCCATCAGGCCGTCCCTCAACTGACAGAAAGCGGGGATATAGACGTTCAAGATGCGCTGAATCAAATCTTGAGCGAGCTTGTTGTCATAGATATGGACGTTCGTGTTGCGGTCTCTGAGCATATCTAGCCAGGCCGCCTCATCAATAAAGTCGTAGAATCGGTAGGACTCCTTCAG